>LULX01000323.1_pt1 | contig 12730 bp, 15 predicted proteins | sample 729511 | NCBI WGS metagenome assembly LULX01 (sample SAMN03860278, study PRJNA289734) | marine metagenome | biome: seawater column; feature: ocean; material: water; isolation source: Red Sea water column Station 91 - depth 500m | place: Saudi Arabia: Red Sea | collected 2011-10-15 | depth 500 m
GATAAAGGTTGATGATGTAAGGCACTATGAAACACCGGATGGTACTTTCATCAGTATCACATCACTTTTGAAGAATTACACGCCTGATGGCATATTATCATGGAGAGAATCTGTTGGGGATGATGTTGCAGATCATGTGATGAAAACTGCCACAACTAGAGGAAATAAAGTGCATAAACTCATTGAAAATTGTCTATCAAACAAGCCTGAAACCGACCTTGTTGGCAATCATGGTGTACTCGCAGCTGGTCTTTTCCAGTTAATGATACCTGCGCTAGATAAGATTGACCAAATCAGAGTTTTGGAAAAGGCAATTTACAGTAAACGTTTACGTCTAGCTGGAACAGTTGACTGCATAGCAGAGTATGACGGCAAACTGTCCATCATTGACTTTAAGACTGCGTCAAGAAAACGTGATGAGATAAATGAGAATTATCTTATCCAGGCTACCTTCTATTCTATTGCCTGGGAAGAGCGAACTGGTGAAAAGATTGATCAGATTGTAATTCTTACTGTTACAGAAGATGGAACACTTGATGTACACAAGGATGATCAGTCACTATATGTGGAAAGATTAGAAGAGATGGTTGAAAGTTACAAGCACAAGTAAAAAAGGGGTAAATGGGAAGCTCTAACATGGTAAAACAGGTAGGAACAGCAAAAAGAAGTGTAATAATTAAGGCTAGTGTAGAAACTGTCTGGAAAAAATTAAGCAAGATTACAAAACTGGATTGGCTAGAAGAACAAAAATCGTCTAAATTTTTGTCACAAAAAAAATATGGTGTTGGTGCGATTAGATTAATTTCGTTTGAAGACGGATCTGATGTTGAAGAACATATTGTAGAGTGGTCTACAAAAAAAGGCTTTTCTTATATTGCAATCACAGGGCTTCCATTACTTGCATATTTAGCAAACATCTCAATGAAAAAAATGAGCGGTGGTAGAATCAAAGTTACATGGCAATCTTACTTTGTCAGTGATAAAAGGAAAAAAGAGTTTTTAGAGTTTTCTAAATTCTTGAACCAGTTTTATACAAAGTCATTACATAATCTAAAATTAGATATTCAAAAAGATTAAACTTCTAGCTTTTATGGCAAGAACATCTACAGTTAACATGCCATTTCTTGAATGGGTTTTTTGTTAACGGAAAATTTTTACCATACTTTTCTGCTTTCAAGTTCAAGTTTTTATGCCATTCCTTACATTCCTCGCAAGATACAATTTCAGTCAAGTTATTTCACCAATTAACCTTCCACAAAGATGTCCTCTGATTCAACCGTGACTTTGTATGATGCTAGATCCTTGAGCTGTACTCCAAATTTAATCATCTTGCCTGTCTTGCAATCCCAAGTTGCACCATGCCATGGACATGTAATGATAGAATTGTCCAGCGAACCTTCAGCAAGACTTGCGCCAGCATGTGCGCATGTATCATCCATTGCATAATAATTTCCATCAACATTGGTTATCAGGATATCTTTTCCATCTGCTTCTACCTTGATCATTTTGCCAGATGGTATGTCAGAAACCTTGCCGGCTAATATTTTACCCATTTTATCACTTTATCTTAATTGGAGATCTCTATCTCTTTTTCTGTTTAGCTCTTCTACGATCAGCTTTTTGGTCAGCCCATCTCTTATGTTTTCCTTTTTTACGTAACGGCATAACGGGCAAATGTATACTCCCTTTAAGAATATTAGCAAGGTAGAATGAAAAATGAAGAATGAATTACCTAGAAAACTCCCGCCATCTTTGATGTAGTCGGCGTAGTTGGTGTATCTTCTATTTTTGCCCGCTGCTCTCTTTTCTGAGCGCGTTTAAGTGCTCTATCTGCTGTGTTCGCGCCATATTTGTCACGCAAATATCTCATAAACACAGTTGACACACGACCAGAATTTTCTGTCTTGTGGCAATTCAACTCTATTTCGCAGTCCCAATCGTCGGGATTTTCCTCATGTGGTCTAATGTCTCTTACCTTACCATCGGAAAGGTGGTCAGGATCGTACCAATTGCTCATAGTTTGTCTGTAAAAAATTGTTAAAGGGCAAAAAAGTCGACAAAGATAGACAAAGCAGTCTGTTTTGATTTTGTCTTTTGTGTTAGGAAACAATGTCTCCTAATGTCTCCTAATTTCTGTTTCCTGACCGCTAGTATCAGGGTGGATTTGCTACTTGGGAAAGTAAGAATGGAAACGGTGGCGGCACTAAAACCTATTAATTTTTTAAATCACAATTAGTTCTTTCGTAAACTTGTGCATCACAGCTGCTCTATCCTTCACTATTAGTGAATCCTCAATACGAACGCCGAATTTTTTTGGGATATAGATTCCAGGTTCTACTGTAATTGCCATGTCCTTCTTCAGCTTTTCTTTACTTTTAGCGGAGATGTTAGGACTTTCATGAACATCCAACCCTATTCCATGACCGGTCGAATGGATGAAATGTGGTCCGTAGTTGTACTCCTCTATGATTTTTCTACATGCATCGTCTACCGATGCACAGGTTTTCCCAGATCTGACAGCTTTCAGTCCTGCTCTTTGGGATTCCTTTACAATTTCATAAACCGTAATTGCTTCTTTAGAAATAGAACCTAGCCCAAATGTCCTCGTAGCGTCTGAAACATATCCTTTGTATCTCAATGTCAAGTCTACCGTAATCATGTCACCGTCTGCAAATTTTCTTTTGGTAACCTGTGCATGTGGGAGCGAAGAATTTGGACCACTGGCAATTATCAGTGGATTTAATGTTGAACGATATCCAGTATCAAAGAGATCATTTGCGTTTGCAAACGCCATCAAAAATGCCTGCAGTTCAGATTCTCTCCTGCCTTTCTCGATGGTCTGTGTGCAAAGATCAAACATTTCATCTATAATTGAGGATGTCTTTTTCAAGATGCGAATTTCCTCAGAGTCCTTGATTATACGCGCATTGTAAAAGGGCTCAGAAGATTGTTTTATCTTAGGAATTGATTTTTTCAATGACTGCATTATGGAGTAGTTCTGGCAGTCTGTGCAGATTTTTTTCTTCTTTATAGTAGAAGCTAATGATGACACAAGACCACCTCTTTGTGAAGTTACAACACTGCAATTGATTGAATCCTCCCTGGCTCGTTGTGCCTCTAGTTCTGGAGCAATGATCGTTGTTTTCCCGCCTTTTTCCAAGATGCCAACTGCCTCACCCCAAAAACCAGTCAGATAGAAGAGGTTTTCAGGTTCAAAAGTAACAAGAGTATCACAATTAAGGGCATTACAATATTTTTCCAGTCTCCTTCTACGAGCTTTCATTGTTCAAAAAGATGTTTTTGTGAATTTATGTATGTTGGAAAGTTTGTATATTGATATTATTCTGTATTTGTAATGGCAGAAAAGGAAGAGAAAAAGAAAGTTGTTGCACTGCTTTCTGGAGGATTAGATAGTACACTTGCCGTAAAAGCAATGCAAAAGCAAGGTTTTGAAGTTTCGGCGGTTGCGATCAAAACTCCATTTTGTGACTTTGATTGTGGTAGAGGTTGTGGTTTTGAGATTAGAGAGAAAGCAGAAAAGTTAGGAGTTGATCTGAAAACAGTTTATCTCGGAGACGAATACATTGAGATGTTAAAGAATCCAAAGTATGGTTACGGTTCTGGAATGAATCCATGTATTGATTGTAGAGCAATGATGTTTGAGGCTGGTAAGAAACACATGGAAGAGATTGGTGCAGAGTTCATCATTTCTGGTGAAGTACTTGGACAAAGACCAATGAGTCAGTTTGCACCTGCATTGAAAAAAATTGAAAAGCTATCTGGTTTAGAGGGAAAAATTGTTAGACCATTATCAGCTGCATTACTACCTGCTACTGATCCAGAAAAGAGCGGTCTGATAAAAAGAAAAGATCTTGGCATGATAAGAGGACGTTCTAGAAAGGAGCAACTTCGAATGGCAAAAGAGTTTGGTCTTGAAGATCCACCAAATGCTGGTGGTGGTTGTCTATTGACAGATCCTGCATTCTCATTAAGAGCTAAAGATTTGTTCAAGCATACTCAGACACCAACGACAAACGATATTGATCTACTAAAAATTGGAAGGCATTTTAGATTGGATCGGGACACTAAGCTAATTGTTGGAAGAAACAAAGATGAAAATGAGATGATCAAATCACTTGCATTACCAAATGACATTTTGCTTGAGGCAAAGGAACATGTTGGTCCAACTGTCTTGTTAAGAGGAGATAATGCTGATAAACATGTAGAATTTTCAGCTAGTGTTACGCTGCGATACTCTGATGCACCAAAAGATAAAACTGGTATTGTTACAGTTCATAAAAATGAGGATGTTGATGTGTCAACAAAATCTGCTGAAGAAGCATCATATGTAAAACTCAGAATTTAGATAACAAGCCATAATTTACTCGTGAAAGATAAGAAAGACTTTTTGAAGGAGCTGATCGCAAGATAGCTAATGCAAAAACAGGCAAATCCAACGTATCTGAAGGCAATAACAATTAGGGATCCTAGTGATATCCACACGATCAAGGAGGATATCAAAAAGGGTATGATCCTAATTCTCCGAGTTACTCCTCTAGCCCAAAAGGATGTTGAGAAGTTGAGAAAGATTGTTGAGGAATTGTATGTGATTGCAAGAGATTCAGGCGCGGACATTGCACGTCTTGGTGAGGAAAGAATTGTTGTAACTCCCCCAAGAATAAAGATTTGGAAGCCTGATTATGATCTAAAATAATTTAATCGCTTCTTGGATTTGCGGATAGTGTGACGTTACTCTGTACATTCTACGAATTGACATTGAGAGATTCTCTGATTTTTTCCTCTCTCCATGATTAACAAGTACGCGTCTTAATTTTGGTCGTAATCTATGGACAAATGACATGAGCTGGTTGTAATCACTGTGTCCACTAAATCCATCAAGTCTTTCCGTACTGCAATTTATTGATACCACTTCGATCTTTCCTTCTTTTCCCAATATTGAAACCTGTCTTGAACCATCCATGACTCGTCTACCAAGTGTGCCATTGACCTGATAAGATACAAACAGGATCTTATTCTTTGGCTCTGGTGCAATGTTCTTAAAATATTCAAGAACTGGTCCACCCTCAAGCATTCCAGATGTTGCAATAATGATACATGGTGAATTTTCTCGTAATGCTTCGTCCCTTCCATCCTGATGTTCAACGTTTGTAAAGTATTCAGAATCAAACGGGTTATCATCAGTTTCTAAAATTTTCTTTTTGAGATCCCTTACTAGATATTCCGGAAATGCTTCATGGATTGCAGTAGCTTCCTGTATCATTCCTTCCATGAATACTGGAGCTTCAACAAGCTCTCCAGACTTCATGTATTGATCAATAACTAACATAAGCTCCTGTGCACGTCCAACAGCAGGAATTGGTATGAGAACCTTCCCACCATCTTTTAGAATAGAGTTTACTGAAGTAACAAATGCAGATTCAACTTCTTCTCTGTCTGGTTGAATGTCTTCTTTTAGACCATATGTGCTTTCGATAAGCAAAGTTTCTACCCGTGGATAATTGGTGTTAGCGCTTTCAAGAAGCATGCTTTTACCATACTTGATGTCGCCAGTATATACAAAATTATGTTCTCCATTACCTATATGGAAATGACATGTTGCTGAACCTAAAATATGCCCAGCATTTGACAGTACAAGCTTTATGTCAGGTGAAATGTCAGTTACTGCTCCGTAAGGAATGGTAATGGCCTGCCTCATTACTTGATAGACATCTCTGTCTGCATAAAGCGGAGTTTTACCTTGAGCTGTTGCCACCTTAATTGCGTCAAGCTGAATTAGATTCATCATGGGGAGTGTTGGTTCTGTGCAGTAAATTGGTCCCTTGTAGCCATACTTGAGCAAAACTGGCAGAAATCCAGTATGATCAAGATGTGCATGGCCTATTACTACTGCGTCCAAATCATCAAGTGTTATGTTCGCCCAATCAAGGCGTGGAAATGCCTCTCTGGGACTTCGTGCTCCCGGATTGACACCACAATCAATCAATACTTTACTATCCGGTGTAGTTAACAACATACATGATCTTCCTACTTGACCGAATCCACCAAGTGTTAGTAATGATACTTCAGATTTTTGTGCAAGTCGTGGTCTGAAAATTTGCTCTCCAGTTTGTTTAAGATGCTTCGCCCTCTCAGATGATGAAAGTTTGAGTTGGTAGTTTATAGCTTGTATTGTGTTTGATGGTTTGTTTGTAGATTTTCTTACACGTAGCTTCCAACCGGTTTCTTCGGATATTTCAGCATGGTTAAACTCTTCAGCATTTCTCTGGCAAAGCCATGGACGCTTGACCTCTATGGAAACTTCGCCTGTAGTAGTGTCAAAATAGATTCCTTGTAGATTTGCATCTTTTGGTACTTTTTGATTAAGTACCTTTCTTACATCATCCTCATTTTTTCTGATTGATTCATCTATTCGAATAACAATCCGTTTCTTAATCTGCTTAACAAGATTAGAAATTATTGTGTTGTTTTCCATCAAAAATCTTGGAGTTTTTGTGTATAGTGCAATCCTAGGACCTTCATAGTCAATTTTAGTCACATTAGCTTCCTTGGGTATACTTGTCAGTATGGTTGCCATAATATTTTGGCCATTAGGTACTGATTGCTGTTGCTTTTTTTGCATTAAATCACTAAAGCGAAATTATAGATTTTTTTTGTTCTTTTGTCAAAAGCTGGAATCCGTTTTTATCAATTGTTGCCACGTTGATTCCATCGCCGGTTCCAATATTTCTTACAATAGCAGCTTTGACTGCACGAAGGGCAACTGATTTTGCATCTTCAAGTGTGAGATCATCACGATACTCACCTTCTAAAAGACCGTATGCAACGGGTGAACCGCTTCCAGTTGTTACATAGGATTTTTCTTCTACTGAGCCAAACATGTCTACATTAAACAATGCTGGTCCGTCACGATCATATCCGCCGAGTAAAATGTCGGCAATAAATGGATAGCCTCTATTTTGGTGAAAAACTAGTGAGCATAGTCTTGCCAATGATTTTATAGGTATGTTTTCGTTTGTTTGAACTGCATGCACATTTGCATGATATCTCAAAATGTCAGTTAGGTTCTGAGCGTCAGCAACGCCACCAGCTAATGTCAAGCCTGCGTGATCATATATTTTTTGTATCTTCATAGTGTTATTATTTGCAATAAAGTATCCAGCACTAGCTCGCATATCAGCGCATAGAACAACACCATCTGATGCTTTGATCCCTACTGTGGTCGTACCGTGTAATATTTTTTCTTCAATATTCGTAGTCATAGAATATACCTCGTTTGAGATAATCTCAGATTATTTTTACCCTTTAAATAACTTTTGTGAGGCAAATAATAAGCACTTGAAAAGTAAAAAACGCATGCCATCACATACAATGGAGCTGCCCCGCCAAATTGTTGTTGGAGATAAAAATATCGGCGATCTCGGTAATTTTCTAAATTCACTAAAGAAAACAAAAAGTGTTTCAATGATTTCTGGGGGCAATGTTAAAAAAATAGTACAAAAGAAAATTGAGTCGTCTCTTACTGGATCTAAAATTAAAAGTAAATGGTATTTAGCTAAAACCAATGATCAAAAAACTATACAAGATATTGAAAAAAAAGTACGCCAAAGTAAAAGTGATTTAGTTATTGGTGTTGGTGGCGGGCGCTCTGTAGATATAGCAAAGCTCATTGGGTTTAATCTTAACAAACCGTTTGTTAGTGTTCCAACATCGGCATCACATGATGGTATTGCTAGTCCATTTGTATCAGTCAAGGGAGACAAACCACATTCACTAGTTGCCACTGCCCCACTAGGTGTTTTTGTGGATGTAGATATTATGAAAAAAGCACCTAAGAAATTACTTGCAAGTGGTTGTGGAGATCTAATAGCAAAAATTACTGCTGTACGCGACTGGCAGTTGGGTAGAGATAAGACTGGCGAGTACTATGGTAGATATTCGGCTGAGTTAGCATCAATGAGTGCACAATTTTTGATAAAAAATTCTGCTCGATTCTCAAAAAAAGGTCTACATGTTAGAGAGATTGTGGAAGCACTAATCAGTGCAGGAGTTGCATCATGTATAGCTGGTAGTAGTAGACCATGTTCTGGCGCAGAACACTTGTTTTCGCATGCTGTTGATAAATTAGAACCAGGAACGGGTCTTCATGGAGAAAAGTGTGGGATTGGTACTATATTGATCTCAAAGTTACAAGGACAGAATTGGAAACAAATTGTAAAAGCCCTGAAGAACGTTGGTGCGCCTACAACTGCAAAGCAGATAGGATTAAAACCTCAAGTTCTAGCAAAAGCGTTAACCATTGCACAATCATTAAGGCCAGAAAGATACACTATACTAAGTGAAGTTGATATGACTGAAGAAAAGGCTATTTCTCTTGCTAAAAGCACTAAGGTGCTTTAGTTTTTTTTGTTTTAGTTTTTGTCTTAGTAGTTTTTTCCGTAGATTTTGTTGTTTTGTTTACATGTGATTCAATAAAGTTTACCTGCTCTAAAGTAGGAATAAACTTGAAGACGTCGGTTTGAATAAAGTGCTTGATGGCATGTAATCCATCAGCGCGAAACATTTCTTCTGGTATAGTAATTTCTAGTGTCTTTCCAGTTTTTTTGAATGAAATTTTATCATCTTTTACTGGAAGATATCTTTTTAAAATTCCAGATGTCTTTTCGTCATCCGTCTTTAATTCTTTCAAGACATTAATATCATAAAGAATTATTTTTCCTGCAAATCTATGGTTATAATCTATCTGAACTCGACCAGAGCCAATAAATCTGACAACACCCTTCTTATTATCGACTTCCACCGTATCGCCTATTGAAACTTTTTCTGCATCTTCACCGAGCTTTCTTAACGGAATCATTCTAACTTTTCCTGTGTCCCTTTCGCCAAATCCCTTATCAGGTGAAATTTCTACAGTTTTTTTATCACCTACGGAAGTTTTTGCTAGGGCTTCATCTAATCCTTTGACTACCCATGATTCTCCGATTGAAACAAGTTTTGGTTGATACTTCACATTAGGTTCATGAAGTGTGTGCTTTTTTGCTTCTTCCTCTATAGTTGTTTCAAATACTTCGCCAGTATCTTTTACTTTGGAAGTGTAATCAACCAAAATTAATGAACCCTTACTAAAAGCCATTGTATACTGCGTTTCTGAATTTCCTTATATAAGTTAACGTAGGTTAAAGAACTTTTAATTTTTCTTCTGCAATATTGAGACCAGCTTTTGCATCTACTTTGTAGCCCATTAAATCTAATGTTGATGCAATGGAAGAAACGGTTCTCATTACATGATAACGATTAACCTCACCCATACAGCCAACTCGAAAAACTTTTCCTTTCAAGTTTCCAAATCCACCTGCCACTAGTACACGGAATTTTTGTGCCAGAGTATTTCGAAATGTCTTGTCCTCAAGACCTTCAAGATAATTTAATGCTATAACTACAGTGGAGCGGGAGTCTTCTTTTGCAAATGGTGCAAGACCTATTGCACTCAGACCTGAATACAAAGCATCTGAACATATTCGGTGTCTTTGAATTCTATTATCCAGACCTTCTTCTAAAATCATGTTCATTGCTTCTCTGTAAGCATAAAGTAGTGGGAGTGCTGGAGTAAATGGTGTATGTTTTGCTTCTTCGTAATATTTGAAATAACGTGGTAAGTTGAAATACATTGTATTTGGTGGGTTTTCAATCATGTATTTTTTGGTTCTCTTGTTGACAACAATTGGAGAAATTCCTGGTGGAGCTGCAAACGCTTTTTGTGCGCCAGTCATTGCAATATCGACACCCCACTTGTCTACCTTTAGTTCTTCACCACCAACTATAGAAACTCCATCCACAACATAGTAGGAATCATTTCTTGAGGTGAGGTCTTTCACCTTGTCTAGATAGTTTATCATAGTTCCCGTAGATGTTTCATTCCATACGCAATAGAATGCCTTAACATCCTTATTATTATCAAATGCCTCCTTTACAGATTCAAAACTGGAATTTTCGCCTGGTGGTGTTTCAAGTTTGATAACATTGGCTCCCGCCCACTCTAACATTTGTGAGAGTCTGCTGCTAAATTCACCATTAACTGGAATGATTACCTTGTCTCCTTTTTTTATAAGATTAACAACGCTAGCTTCGACTGCACCAGTTCCAGATGCAGATAGACATACTGCCTCCCCCTCTGTCATGAATACTTTTTTTGTCTTTTCAACACAGTCTTCGTATAATTCTACAAAATCATCACTTCTATGATTGATCATTGGTACGTACATTGCACGCAATATTCTTTCGGGAACATTTGTTGGTCCCGGTAACATTACTAGATATTCCAAATAGCTTACCGATCAAATGTGAGACTGGCTTTATTTATAATTACAGATTTTTTAAGCGATTTTTTGCGTCAATCATATCCAGCACTTTTTTTGTGCCATGTGGAACCAAATCCTGCCAGTTTTTACCGTCTGCTATTAGCTGACGTATATTTGTCCCTGAAAATTTTTCGCGATCTTTCAGTACGACTGGAATTACGTTCATTCCACGTTTCTCAAATAAAGTTTTTGTAAACTCGTCATTTGTAAAAACAACATCATATTTTGGCACAGTTTTATCAATCTCAAAAGTCCACTTTTCATGATCCCCAACATCAGGTATGTCAAAAATTTTGATTCGATCAGACATAGCTGGATCTATTGATGAAGTGATCATTTCTCTTCTTTCTTTAGCAGAAAATGGATTCCTGCTTTCATTTGATTTGTTTGAACTTCCAATGCATATGAACAAATTTTCTGCTCTCGCCAATCCAAATAAAACGGCATCAAGATGCCCCAAATGAAATGGCTGAAATCGTCCAATTAAAAGCCCATCCATAAAATTCATCTTGAATTATCTTTAAAAAATCTGTTTAAATTCCGGCATCAAGCAAGGCAGCGAAAAACAATATGGCTACGGATAGTACAACTGTAGTTTCTCCTAGAATCATGCCCTTTCGGTTAAGTTTTTTCAACTCACTATCTTCAATTTCTCTGTTCGTGATTTTTTTCTCCATATCTCCGCTAAACACACGAATGTGAACGGCAAAAGTTACAATCAAAGCAATAACAAGAGTGATCTTTGTTAATAGAAATGCGCCATAGCTGCTCGAGAATAATATTTCAGGGGATTGTAATACCAAATGAGAATTATAGATTCCTGTGACAATCAAAATTACAAGTGAAGGCAAAGCGATCTTGTTAAATCGTCTTCCCGTCTTGATCATCAACTCTAATCTTTCTTCAGTGGAAAACGACATTTTTTTCAAAAGTGGTGCAAGAACAACACCAAGAAATATTCCGCCACCTACCCAAATCGATGCACTGACTAAATGTGCCCAAGTAACGATAACTTGTTCAATTGCCATGAAAATTACTGTTTTTATTCAAATATTAGCTATATGAATTCTGACAACGTTTTTTAGTTGTATGAGAAATGAAGAAAATAACTTGTTCATAAAACCATCAAAAATGATTGTATATGCTGCAATTGGAGCTATGTTTGCATTCATGGGTGGAATAGTATATTTTTCTACTTTTGACATTCCAGAATTAGAACAATCAGAACTTGAATTGCTTTCTGTCAATGTTAAAGAAATTGACAGTATTGATAATCGTATGACTTTGAACCTTGTTTTTGGAATAACAAATCATGGTGACAGAACAGTTACAGTTCCAGAAATTTCTTGGGAGCTTTTTGCTGATGGAAAGTCGTTGGGAAGTTCTTCATATTCTATTTCGGATATACCATTAACAGGAAGAGCACTACTAACTTCTGGATTACAAGTACCTATACAATCTGAAATGACAATCAATCTAACTGATGACATAGAGGATGTGTATTATGCGATAGCTGTAGGAGAAAATCTTGATTACAGGGTTGTTGGGCAATACACTGTTGAAACTGCTTGGCAAGTAATTGACATGCAGTTTGAGAGTTCAATTTAGTTTTTAATTAAATTTAATAAAACAAATGGGCCGAGAGAGATTCGAACTCTCGACCACTGCCGTGTCGAGGCAGTATCCTAACCAACTAGACCATCGGCCCATGTCAGCCAAACATTATTGCTGGATTATTAACGTTTAACAAAAAATTAACGAATCTTGATACGCTTAAATTGTTAGCACCGGCGTATTTGTCCTACTGAGCTAGATTCTCTTTGATTCCTTTATTGATTTAATGATTTTTTGTAAAATTTTTAACATATTCTCTGTAAACTTGCAGTAGATTTAGGCAACAAATATTCATTTTTTCTAGTTTTTGGTATGCTTGATTTTCCATCACATAATTCTCGTATTTTGATTTATGTTTTTTAAAATCGGCAAAAAGACCTGATAGTTCTTTTTCCAGATTGTTAATTTTAGTTTCTAATTTTAATAACTCATAATCATTTTGTCCCATTTTATTCATCTTCGTCAAATGGTTCATCATTTAAGATTTTTCGGATTGTGTTCATGTAAGGTGCATGTGCATCGTAATCCCATGAATCGAGAACTCGTTGAATCGCTTCAAGTTTTTCATGATCTGTTAAATCTGTCATTTTAGATTCCAAACAGAAACAAAATAGTAACTAGTATTGGTACGCCTATCACAGCCCAAAGAGTTAATCTTTTCATTCTAAATCACTATGCTCTTTAGCTAAATGTTCTTCTTTTGGGAGTTTGGTATTGCCCTGAAAATGTGGTTGAACTAC
>LULX01000265.1_pt1 | contig 12698 bp, 12 predicted proteins | sample 729511 | NCBI WGS metagenome assembly LULX01 (sample SAMN03860278, study PRJNA289734) | marine metagenome | biome: seawater column; feature: ocean; material: water; isolation source: Red Sea water column Station 91 - depth 500m | place: Saudi Arabia: Red Sea | collected 2011-10-15 | depth 500 m
CAATCAGCGGTCACAATATGGCCACACTGACCCACGTCAAAAAGTAAGGAGCATCGTAAGCCATTGAAAAGATGGTGGCTATGGGTGGGATCGAACCACCGACCCCGGCATTATGAGTGCCGTGCTCTAACCAGCTGAGCTACATAGCCAAGGGGGGCACAGGCTGTCTGACGTACGTATGCCCAACCCGTAGGATCAGACGTCGAACCTGAAATGCATTATATCACCGTCATTTACAACATAATCTCGCCCTTCTAGGCGCAACCGCCCCGCATCGCGTGCTCCCTGCTCCCCACCGAGTTCGACAAAATCGTCGTAGGCAATAGTCTCAGCACGAATGAACCCGCGTTCAAAGTCGGTGTGGATTACCCCGGCGGCGATTGATGCCGTCATGCCGGCCTTGATGGTCCAGGCCCGAGCTTCTTTTGTCTCCGCGGTAAAAAATGTCCGCAGGCCAAGCAGCGTATAACCGGCTCGAATCACCCGATCCAACCCGGATTCCGCGAGCCCTAAATCATTTAGAAATACACCGCGCTCCTTATGATCAAGCATCGCGATCTCCTGCTCAATTCTGGCACTGACCAAAACCAGCTCATCACCAAAATCATGTGCATGCGCCTGAACAGCCGCAACGTTTGACCCCGCTGCGCCTTGCAGATCCTGTTCGTCGACATTAGACACGTACAACACCGGCTTGGCAGTCAACAGGCAAAGCGGCGTCAGTGCTGCTCGCTCCATCTGTGCAAGTGCCATACTGCGGACCGGTGTCCCACTGTCCAGCCGGGCTTGAACCCGCTCTAGCAGACGGGCCATCTGAAGCTGGGCCTTATCACCTGCTTTTGACCCCTTAAGGGATTTATCCAGTGCCCGCTCTACGGTCTCCAGATCCGCCAGGGCCAGCTCGGTGTCGACAGTCGCAATGTCAGACAATGGATCGATCTGATTTGCCACGTGACTGACATCGGGGTCTGCAAACGCGCGTACCACGTGTGCTATCGCGTCGACCTCACGGATGTGGGCGAGAAAACGATTGCCGAGCCCTTCACCCCGAGAGGCACCAGACACCAATCCGGCAATATCTACGAACTCCATGGCGGCGGGGATTACTCTGGATGGTTGCACGAACTCAGCAATCTTATGTAGTCGCTGATCGGGGACCTCCACCATCCCGACATTCGGATCAATAGTACAAAAAGGGTAATTTTCGGCCTGAACACCCGCGCGGGTCAGAGCATTAAACAATGTGGACTTGCCCACATTGGGCAGTCCGACAATACCACAGCGGAACCCCATTCAGTCGTCTATCCTGTCCGGGCCTTTGTGCAGTTCGTTCATCACACGCTCCCAGTCACCTGCTGCCATGTCTTCGAACAACCCAGCAGAGCGCTGAACTGCTTCCAGTATTAACTCGCGGTCCTGCGCTGACGGTATCCGCAACACATAATCGGTAACCTCATCTGAATTACCCGGATGACCAATCCCTAAACGCAAGCGCATGAATTCCCTGGATCCCAGGTCGCTGAACAAGCTGCGTAGTCCGTTGTGACCGCCGTGACCACCACCGTTTTTGATTCTCGCAACACCCGGTGGCAGATCAAGGTCATCGTGCACAACCAGAATCTGCTCAGGTGCGACATCAAAATAACGGGCCAACGGTGCGACCGATGCACCACTTAAGTTCATAAAGGTATTCGGCCGGAGTAACCGCAACTTCCGTCCACCAATCTGCAATTGCGCGAGTTCGCCCTTGAACCGTGCTTCGAGACGGAAATCCAGTGGATAGCGACGCGCGAGTTCCTCCAGAAACCAATAGCCGGCATTGTGTCGGGTACCAGCGTGGCCAGTGCCCGGATTTCCCAATCCGACGATGAGACTGATCTGGTCCATTCAGAGAATATCGACCACGCTGTAGCCAAGTCCAAAACCACAGGCCCGGTGATTGCCGGTAGGCTATTACTCTTCGGCCTTCTCTTTAGAAGAGTCCGCGTCGTCAGCTGATTCTTCAGTGGCGGGCACTGCTGCACCCTCTGCGGCCTCACCTTCCTCGCCTTCCACACCTTCCTCGCCTTCGATACCTTCTTCAACTTCGAGGATTTCCTCTTCGATTTCCCGCGGCGGCATAATGGTTACAACAGATGGATCTTCACCTTCCTGAAGCGCCACGGTCAATTCAACGCCCTCAGGCAACTCCACCGAAGAAAGATGTACAGCATCATTAATTCCCAGTGTGGAAACATCGATCGCAATATATTCGGGCAGATCCTTCGGTAAACAGGTGATATCGAGTTCTGTCATCAGTGGGGAAAAAATGCCTTCTTCGACCTTCACTCCCGGGGCTTCATCGACCCCCTCGAAATGCAACGGAATTTTCATATGCAGCTTTTCGGTGGCCTTTATCCGTTGAAAGTCGACATGCACCAACCTAGGTTGAACTCGATGGCGCTGAACCTCGCGCAGAACCACCTGCTGTGAACCAGATTCGGTTTTCAAAGAGATGATCGCCGAATGGAAAGCCTCAACTCCCAGATTGCGCATGATCTCGTGATGATCAAGAAGCACGGCTTCGTTGTTCTGGTCAGCGCCATAGATCATTGCCGGCACCTGGTCTAAACGTCGCAAGCGTCTGCTTGCCTTGGTACCGAATACATCTCGCGGCTTGGTATTCAACTCAAAATCAGTACTCATCTCTTGCTCTCCTTAACTCCCGCATTAATCTTCGATAACCGTTCCGGTCTGTCATTCCATAAAAAGCGAACTCACGGAATCGCCCTCAGCGATTCGGCGAATCGATTCGGCAAGCAGCTCAGCAATACTGATTTGGCGAATCTTGTCACAAGCTACAGCTTCCTCATTCAAAGGGATAGAGTTGGTTACAACCACCTCGTCCAGGTCAGATTCAGTAATCCTTTCTACCGCCGAACCTGAGAGCACAGGGTGGGTACAACAGGCCTTCACCTGTATCGCGCCCGCATCCTTCAGGGCCGATGCGGCTTCACACAGTGTGTTTGCGGTATCGACCATGTCGTCCATTAACACGCAGGTATGGTTGTCCACAGAGCCGATAATGTGCATGACTTTAGCCTCGTTGGCCTTTGGACGACGCTTATCAATAATCGCCAGCTCTGCACCCAGCTGCTTGGCCATGGCCCGCGCCCGAACAACACCTCCGACATCGGGAGAAACAACCAACAGGTTTTCTGGCTGCTGCCGCCACAATTCATTATTCAGTACCGGTGCGGCATAAATATTGTCTACCGGCACATCAAAGAATCCCTGTATCTGATCAGCATGCAGATCCATGGTAACTACCCTGTCGGCTCCTGCTACGCCGATCATATCGGCGACCAGTTTAGCGGTGATTGCGACCCGGGCCGTCCGAGGACGCCGGTCCTGGCGCGCATAACCGTAGTAAGGCATTACAGCCGTCACCCGTTCTGCCGAGGAACGCTTTAACGCATCGATCATTACCAGCAATTCCATCAAGTGCTTGCTGGCTGGTGCACAGGTCGGCTGGATGACAAATACGTCACTTGCCCGCACGTGCTCCATAATCTCTACGTTGACTTCGCCATCGCTGAACGTGCTCACCAGGGCGCGTCCCAATCCGACACCCAGATGCCCGGCTACCTCCCGAGCGAGCTCAGGATTGGCGTTACCGGTAAACACGGTGAGATCGTCGAAAGCCATCAATGTTCCTCCACTGGTTTCGACACCAATATGGCTGGGGTGCCAGGATTCGAACCTGGGAATGCCGGAATCAAAATCCGGTGCCTTACCACTTGGCTACACCCCAACTGGCTCGGTTGTCCTTAGTGGATGCTGGTTTATGCCAGCTGCAACAAACCCGCTGATGCCTGCTGGCGCCTGCTCCAAAATTTCTTCCCCACTTTGTCGGTCCGACACGGCCACATACAAGCCACAACCACTTCCTGTCATTCTGGCCTTACCAAACTGGCGGAGCCAGGAAAGCGCCTCACCCACTTCTGGATAAAGCCGACATGTGACCGGTTCCAGGTCGTTGTTCAGATCTCCCTCAAAAAGGGTGGGTATTCTGATTCGCGGCGTGTTTCGTGTCAATTCGGAATCATTGAATATAGCAGCAGTAGAAACCAGCACTTGCGGTATCACAACACAGTAAATCCTCTCAGAAAGCACCGCTGGGGTCACTTTCTCACCGACTCCCTCACCCCAGGCTGAATGGCCATGGATAAAAACCGGCACATCTGCGCCGAGTTCTAGCCCCAGCTGAGCAAGCGCGTCAACACTGGCATGTACCTCCCATAGCCGATTCAGCGCCATAAGGACAGTGGCCGCATCCGAGCTCCCACCGCCCAGACCGCTACCAACGGGAATCCTTTTCTCGAGCTTTATATCAACACCAAGGTCGGTTCCCCCGAACTGCTGTAGTTTTCGGGCCGCCCGTACTGTTAAGTCACACTCAGGCAGACCTGCCCCGCCTTCGCGGCGAATCACGCCGTCGTTTCGCACCTCGAAGCGCAGTACATCAGCAAAATCGAGCAGCTGAAACAATGTTTGCAGTTCATGATAACCGTCCCCACGTCGACCCACGACGTGTAGAAACAGGTTCAACTTCGCAGGTGCCGGCCAGTTTTTCATCTTGAATGTCGCGGCTTGTCGTCGCTGTCGTGCCACTGACTGATCACAATCTTCACACTGAAACTCTTAGCCTGATCATCCTCCAGCTGAATCCTGGCTGGAAGCATATCGGGATTAGCAACAAGATAGAGCTTCCGGGGCAGCTCTAGGCCCGCATAAATTCGATATTGCAGGAACGTAACCTGCCAACCCGACTGTATAAGCTTTTCCAACCTGCCGTTTTTATCGAGTTTGATCGTCACAGGCAGTTCCGGTTCAGGCAACCCGCGTAACCAGTACCCCATCTGCTTAAACGGCACATGCCAGCCGAGAGTTCTGTACAGCACTTCATCGGCCGATTGACCCTTGATCGAATCTGCATTGTCCTTTACCAAAACAGCACCCTGCGGATCGTCGGATATCTGAACTCTTCCAACTCCGAAAGCACCGAACAAATCTATACGACTGGTGAGTCCACGACGTCGCCAATAGATAGTTGCTGTTTCATGCCGACGGCCGGCCTTGACCGCCAGGCGGGCACCGAGATTCCACGTATCATAACCCGATAAAAATAACTGTCTTTGTTGCCACAACGTATTTTCGGTCGGCGGGTCCGGGTCAACAGGTGCTGATGACACTTGGGCGCAGGCCGAGACCAACAGACAGACGCTGAACCAGCGCTTACCGTTCACGGTTCGAACTTCCGCAACGTCTCCCGCAGTACTGAATTATCCGGGTCATTTTCATGCCCGCGTTGCCACACTGCCCGCGCCTGATCGCGCTTCCCTTCCATCCACAGTACCTCTCCCAGATGTGCCGCAATCTCCGCATCCAGACGCAGATCGATCGCTTTTTGCAGATACTCCCGCGCCAGGTCGTTGTTGCCCAACCGATAATGCACCCAACCCATGGAGTCCAAAATGAAGGGATCTTCAGGAAGCAGTACCAACGCACGCTCGATCAGCACCAATGCTTCATCAAGACGGTCTGTCTGATCAGCCAGGGTATAGCCCAAAGCGTTATAGGCATGCGCATTATCCGGCTCCAACTCGATCAGGCGACGCATATCAGCTTCATGCTTGTCGATCAATTTAAGCTGCGCTGTTACCAGGCCTCTTGCATAGAGAAGGTCACCGTGTCCCGGCACGTCAGTGAGTGCCGCGTCTAACAGTTCCAACGCTGCTTCCAGTCCTTCAGACTGGCGCAGAATCCTTTCTTGGGCCAGATAGATCCGTACCTGTTCGGGTACCGAATCTGGGACCATCTGTATGAGATGCGCCAGTGCTTCATCGGCCCTTTTGGCATCTGCAAGCACGAAGGCAGTTCTCAGTTGCGCGTCAAATATATACTCGGGGCTCGTTACCTCGGATAACCAAGAGAGCGCATCATCAAAACGATCTTGTCCGGCTGCGACCCGGGCAAGAAATAATCTGGACTGGTCGTGTTCAGGATCGAGTTCCAGATAGCGTACAAACATGCGCGTCGCCATCGGATCGTTCCCCAGTTCCATGTTAAGCACAGCGGCTGCATAAACCGCCTCTTTATTCTCAGGGTCGTGTTCGACAAGTTTAGTGAACTGAATCAGTGCTTTCTCGAATTCGTCCCACTCGGCCAACAGTCTGGCCCAGACAATTCTCAATTCGCTGCTGTCTGGGTAGTCCCGCAGAAATGTTTCCGCATAGTCAGTCAGCTGTTTTTTATTGTCGGACTGCTTGAGGTGCGACAGGCGCATCATCGCAACCTTCTCCCAGCCGGGCTTCACCACAAGTGCCTGGTTAAGCGCAGTGTCCGCGATCTCTGGACGTTCGGCCCTATAAGCCAGCCAGGCCTGTGCCAGATACACCTGTGGATGGCGATGGTAACGCTCTACAAGGCGCTCCATGACCGGCAACCATACGACAGGGTCGGGCTCCTCTCCCAGAATCTGGCTCGCCCGTCTGAGATGAGGACCAATTGAAGAGCTGGGCCTGTCGAGCAATAACACCATTTGGTCAAAGAACGCATCATGTCGCCCCAATTTAGCCAGTACCCCTAACGCCATGAAATACGGCTGATCCGATTCCGGCAGAAGCCGTTTAAGCAGACCCGACATTTTGAGAGCGCGTTCGAAGTCCCCGGCATGCATGGAAAGGCGGTAGGCCCTGACAGCAACTTGTGGATCGGCGCTGATTTGAGCCGCATTGGCCATCGACTCAGCAGCCCGTGAACCGTCACCTCGGCGTGATGCGATGTCTCCCAGCAAATATTGAAAAATTAGTTCTGATGTCTGGTTAGTTTCGCTGGGCAGCGCCTTGTCGTCGTGAGTCTGGTCTTGGACCACCAGCTCGTTATTTGATTGCTGGGCAGGGACTACGGCACTGCCCGTCGCAGCGGAGATAAAGAGAACGATTGCTGTTATATAACGCATGATCCAAACACGGTGGTACCCAGACCTACTGAATGGCCAGAGCCAGACGATTTCAGGAGAATAACACCAAGCGGCGAGCCTCGTAGACCCCGGAGGCCGTACAAACGGGTTAAAGTACACCGACCCCACCGTGTTATCCTTGACAGGTGGTTTTCAGCCACGAAAAATACCCATCTTGCTCTTCCCCTCCCCCTGATTCCATGCAACTTTTGACGTTCGGTCTTAACCATCGTACCGCACCTGTCTCGTTGCGTGAAAAGGCCGCTTTTACGAGCGAACAATTACCGGGTGCCGTACGTTCGCTGGTCAGTTCGGGCAGCGTGGCAGAAGCTGCCATTGTATCGACCTGCAATCGAACTGAGATTTACTGCCACCAGAACAGTACTCGACCGGACCAGGTATTCGAATGGCTGTGCAATTATGGACAACTGGATGCTGCAAACCTTGATGCTGCAACCTACTGTCTGCCTGGTGAGGAGGCTGTTCAACATGCCTTTCGAGTCGCATCTGGTCTTGATTCACTGGTGCTCGGAGAACCTCAGATTCTGGGTCAGATGAAATCTGCATTTACGACCGCCTACAAAGCAGGGGCGACGGGAAAGATCCTCAATCGCCTTTTTCAGCATACATTTTCTGTCGCGAAACAGGTCCGAACCGAAACTCTCATTGGTGCCAACACTGTATCCGTGGCCTTTGCAGCTGTCGACCTTGCCCGCAGGATATTTTCCAAGCTGACAGATCAGACAGTCCTGCTGATTGGCGCCGGTGAAACAATTGAACTGGTTGCTCGATACTGTCGTGACAGTGGCGTGAACCACATTATTGTTGCAAACCGTTCGATCGAACGTGCACAAACACTGGCAGACGGACATAACAGTGAGGCCATCTCACTGGCAGGCATCGCAGACCGACTTCATGAAGCTGATATCGTTGTCGCTTCTACGGCCAGCACACTGCCCATTGTCGGCAAGGGCACAGTTGAACGGGCTCTAAAGATACGCCGCCACAAACCAGTTTTGATGATTGATCTTGCAGTACCGCGTGACATTGAACCCGAAGTTGGATCTCTCAGAGACGTTTTCCTTTACACGGTAGATGATCTTGAGGAAATCGTAGAAAAGAACATTGGCTCACGCAGAGAGGCTGCTGATGATGCAGTAAAGATCATCGATCTGCAGGTAATCCGTTTCATGCGCTGGTTTCGATCGCTTGAGTCTATACCTACAATCCGCGCTATCCGAGGACAGATCGATGCCCTGCAAGACAGTGAACTTCGCCAGGCTCAGCGCCGTATCGAAAATGGAGAGGACCCCGGCGAAGTCCTTGAAGCATTTGCCCGTACGCTTTCAAGAAAATTCGCTCATGCACCCAGCCAGGCCCTAAAACATGCCGATGAAGATGGCAACGGCGCTCTCATAGACGCTGCTCGAAAACTATTCAAGCTACCGGACTGATCCATGAATCCTTCGATTCAGGAAAAGCTCGAACAACTGGCCGAGCGCCAAGAAGAAATCAATGCACTCCTGTCCGATCCTAGCGTGATCGCTCAACAGGATTCGTTCCGCGACCTGTCCATTGAACTTGCGGATATCTCCCCTGTGGTAACCCAGTTTCAGGAATACCAAAAGCTGGTCCAGGAACTCGGCCAGACCGAGATTATGGCCAACGACGATGACCTCTCGATCCGGGAAATGGCCCGGGAGGAACTGCCCGGACTGCAGATGCAGCTTGATACACTTCAGGTTCAATTACAAAAGCTTTTGATCCCCAAAGACCCCAACGACGAGCGGAACATTTTTCTTGAAATCAGGGCCGGAACAGGCGGTGACGAAGCTGCTCTGTTTGCCGGAGACCTTTTCCGTATGTACAGCAGCTTTGTCGAAAAACAACGATGGAAAATCGAAATCATGAGTCAGAGCGCGGGCGAGCATGGCGGCTTTAAGGAGATTATCAGTAGGATTGTCGGTCGAGGGGCTTACTCGTGGCTGAAGTTTGAGTCCGGTGCCCACAGGGTACAGCGTGTGCCAGAAACAGAAGCTCAAGGCCGGGTTCATACTTCGGCGTGCACGGTGGCCATCATGCCCGAAGCCGACGAAATCAACGATGTGGCGATCGACACTGCAGATCTGCGGGTCGACACTTTCCGTGCCTCTGGGGCCGGTGGCCAACACGTCAACCGAACCGATTCCGCGGTGCGCCTCACGCATCTCCCATCCGGGATAGTGGTGGAGTGCCAGGATGAGCGCTCTCAACACAAAAACAAGGCTCGCGCCATGTCGATTCTACGATCCAGGTTACTGGAAGCTGAACAACGAAAACAACACGAGGCCGAAGCTGAAAACCGCCGCAATCTTGTCGGTAGCGGGGACCGATCTGAACGCATTCGAACCTACAATTTTCCTCAGGGCCGGGTTACCGATCACCGTATCAATCTAACGCTTTATAAGCTCGATGAGATTCTATCCGGGGATCTTTTGCAAGTTGTAGAACCTTTGGGCACAGAACATCAAGCTGATCTCCTTGCCGAAATGGCATCGGAATGAATCTGCCAGATACTGCGACACTTTTGTATCAGGCCACAAGTCGGCTCAACAAAATCAGCGACACACCAGCCCTGGACGCAGAGTTGCTGTTTTGTTCGGTTTGCGGAATCGACCGGAGCGCGGTGACCCGCGATCAGTCACCGGTACTGACGAATCGGCAAAGAGACTTCTTTTCGACGCTGATCAATCGACGTGCGGCCGGTGAACCGATCGCCTATCTTTTGCAACGAAAAGAGTTCTGGTCTCAGGACCTGCTGGTCAGTCCAGAAGTGCTGATTCCACGACCCGAAACTGAGCTACTGGTCGAGCGGGCACTGGAACACTTACCAGACCAACCCTGCAACGTTGCTGATCTCGGTACGGGCAGTGGTGCAATCGCACTGGCTATTGCTACTGAACGACCGGATGTTCAAGTCACGGCAACCGACAGTTCCCAATCTGCCTTAGAGGTCGCAATGAAAAATGCAACCAGATTGGGAATCCAGAATGTCACCTTCCGCCAGGGCGACTGGTTTACGCCTTTGGCAGATCAGCACTATCGGCTCATCGTAAGTAACCCACCTTATGTACGAGTGGGAGACCCGAGGCTGGAAGTTGGAACATTGTACGAACCTGTCGATGCATTGATATCAGGCTACGATGGCCTGGATGCACTGCGCATAATCTGCGCCGCGGCCAAAGGTTATCTGGACAGCCAGGGTGTGCTGGTACTTGAACATGCCTGTGACCAAGAATACGCTGTGCACGAGTTATTGTCGCAAGGTGGATTCGAGACTATAGTTTCCAGCCCAGACCTTGCAGGAAAACCACGTGTCACCTGGGGTCGACGTGAGAAATGGGAATAACGACCATGTTCGGATTTGCTGAGAAAACATTGAATCTCCCGTCCAGAAAGCAAGCGTTGCCGGGTCGAGAGCATGCCCTGAGTGTCACTAACCAGCACTTTGTCAGCGGTCGCCCCATTAAAGAACCGTTCCCCGACAACTGCAGAAAAGCCATCTTCGGTTTGGGTTGTTTTTGGGGTGCAGAACGTTTTTTCTGGCAGCACGATGGCATCTATACAACGGCAGTGGGGTATGCAGCCGGCCTCACACCAAACCCTACCTACGAAGAAGTCTGCTCAGGTCTGACTGGCCACAATGAAGTCGTTCTAGTAGTTTATGAGACGACACACACCGACTATGCGGCATTGCTAAAAATATTCTGGGAAGCGCATGATCCGACCGAGGGTATGCGGCAGGGAAACGACATCGGTACGCAGTACCGGTCAGGCATCTACACCTTTAATCAGGAACAGGCGGGAGAAGCTGAAAGTTCGAAAAGATCTTATGAGAAAACTCTCGGAGAGCATGGCTTCGATCCCATTACAACCGAAATTCTTCCAGCTACCGAGTTTTACTATGCTGAGGACTATCACCAACAGTACCTAGCAAAAAACCCGGCTGGGTACTGCGGTCTGGGTGGCACCGGTGTGAATTGTGTCTGGTCTGCCGGTTAAGTCCCTATTTGCTGTCGATCAATCGGCTGCGGGGGGTTTGAGTGGCATCGGGAAGGGCGATATGTTGCCGATCTTCTCACCGTCAGTCGGCGTAATCTTGGCTTTACCCTCTTTTTCAACCTCGTCGATGCGGATAACCGCATGCAAAGGAATATAGGTCCGTTTGACCTCGCTGAACTCTGATTTGAGTTTTTCCTCCGAAGGATCTACCACCAGCTTCGAACGTTCTCCAAAGATAATATCGCCAACTTCAACGAAAGCGTACATAGCGCCCTGGGAGACTTCACGGGCATAAAGCTCGTAAACATTGCCTTGGCTATGGAAAACAACTCTGAATATGCTCTTTTGTGCCATGTTGCGATGTCGGATCAGTATTACAGACAATAACGGTGCGCCGGTTCAAATTATAACAGGCTGTCCCGATCGCACTTCAACCATCACATGGGGGTTTGCGTGAAAAAAGCAACACCCGGGTCATGATAAAAAAATACCCAATGATCCTCCAAACTGCTGCGCGCTTGGTCTGCCTAGTCAGTGTACTTGCAACCAGCACCGCAGCACAGGCCAGACTGCCCGATCCACTTGCCAAATTATTGAATGAGGAGGATATATCCCCTTCATCGATCAGCATTTTGATCAAAGAAGCAGGGGCATCGATACCCCTGGTATCGCACCTAGCTGACACACCGCGAAACCCCGCGTCTACCATGAAACTCCTCACGACCATCGCTGCGCTGGACCTGCTAGGCCCGGGCTATCGGTGGGAAACAAAAATTTATTTAAACGGTACGTTGAAAGCAGGAACGCTTAAGGGGGATCTGGTCCTTAAGGGCAGCGGAGATCCCTGGTTTGTGATTGAACGCTTCTGGACCTTACTGAAAAACCTGCAGGCACGGGGTCTTAAACACATCGATGGCGATCTCGTCATCGACGATCATCTATTCGATCAATCCGCAATCGACACACATACTTTGGATGGCAAACCATACCGTGCTTACAACACGTCGCCCAGTGCAGCACTAATCAATTACTCCTACACAAAAATTATTGTCCGATCTGCACATAATGGACTTACAGTCCTCACCGAGCCCCCTATTAGCACGTTGCAGATCAAGAACAAGGTGCGTGTACTGCCAGGTGCCTGTAACGGACGAAATGGGGGTATTACGCTTGCCATCACCGCACACAGCCATAGGACTGAAGTCACCGTGGGGGGGCAATATCCACCATCTTGTGGAGAAGTCATACTGAAACGGTCGGTATTACCACATAACCAATATATTTATGGACTCTTCCGTTACTTGTGGGAGGAAATGGGTGGCAGCCTGACGGGGACTTTTCGAAAAGGTACAGCAGCGCCTGGCGACACCGAATTCTTGAGTTTCCCATCAGTACCACTAGGACAGATCGTGACCTACATCAACAAATTCAGTAATAATGTGATGAGTCGCAACCTGTTGCTGACCCTCGCGGCAGAACACAATGGCGCCTCCGCCAAACCGGAACAAGGTGTCGACGTCGTACACAGATGGCTGGCTACACAGGGCTTGAAGCTGGAGGCGCTTAACATGGTCAACGGCGCCGGGCTTAGCCGTCAGGCCCGACTGACCGCTCGCGGTCTTGCTGACCTGCTGGAACACGCTCACAACAGTAC
>LULX01000267.1_pt1 | contig 12657 bp, 12 predicted proteins | sample 729511 | NCBI WGS metagenome assembly LULX01 (sample SAMN03860278, study PRJNA289734) | marine metagenome | biome: seawater column; feature: ocean; material: water; isolation source: Red Sea water column Station 91 - depth 500m | place: Saudi Arabia: Red Sea | collected 2011-10-15 | depth 500 m
GTGCATTCCTCAGTATCAACCGCAGCACCGCCTGCCTCCACGTAACGCACCCTGTGACTGGCCTTAGCCCGATTTGCGGAGACAGAGAACTTCCGATCGCGGCGTTCCATTGAGCGGTCGCGTGATGGGTGATTCTTCTGGAAGTTAGTCATGTTCCGTCCTCATACGTTCGATTACTGGATAGTGAGGGTGACCTGGCGCCAAACCAAGTAGGGATAAACACGACGATCCGTGAGGAATTGGTGCTAAAGAGTTCTTCGGGGAGACAAAGGGTAGAAGGAAAAATGGCGGTGGGCCAGACCTTACAACATTTCGACCCAAACACCTGAAAATCCTCTCACAAACCCTCAGAATACCCACTTCTAAACAATCACATAGCTGAATCACTTGTTTCGCACCATAACACCCTGTAGCATCGTTTAACAATATTTTTGTGTGCCGAGATGTGGGCCAAGCGATGCCAAAGATTGCGAAAGAGCTTTCACCGATTGAGGTTAAGCGCCTTACCTACCGAACCGACCCAGAGACTGGGGAGGCTACCGAAGTCCGATACCCCGTAGGCGGAGTCTCCGGCCTTCTTCTCAAAGTTACTCCTTCTGGATCCCGCCAATGGATCCTGAGAACGAAAATAGGTAGCCGGCGCCCCGATATAGGTCTTGGTCCCTACCCTGAAATATCGCTTGCTCAGGCCCGCGAGAAAGCCAGAGAAATGAAATCCAAAATCCGTAACGGTATCGACCCGCTCGAGGAAAAGCGTTCTTTGAAGCGGGCCCTGCTTACGGAGCAAATCTCAACGCTGACTTTCCAGAAGGCGATGGAAGAATATATCCGGATGAAGTCAAAGGAGTTCCGCAATCCTCGCCAGGAAACGCAGTGGACCAATAGCCTGAACACCTATGCGGTTCCTCATCTGGGCTCACTTCCTGTCAGGGACATCGAATTACCACACATCAAACAGGTGCTGGACCCAATTTGGGAAACCAAAACGGAAACGGCCAACCGTGTCAGAGCCCGAATCGAGAACATTCTTGGCTGGTGCGCAATTCACGGATACCGCTCAAACGAGAATCCCGCCCGTTGGCAGGGGTATCTGGATGAGGTTTACCCCTCCCCGGAGAAGATCAAGAAACGTGGCCACTTTGCCGCGCTGCCGGTGGATGAGATGCCGGAGTTCATGACAGACCTGCAGAAGCGCACGGGGACAGCCGCCCGCGCTCTGGAGTTCCTGATTCTGACAGCTGCCCGCACCAATGAGGTAATTGGAGACAAACGGATCGGGAAAGCTGGCGTAACGTGGCAAGAAATCGATATGGCCCGAAAGGTCTGGACCGTACCGGCTGACCGCATGAAATCCGAAAAGGTGCACCGCGTCCCGCTTACAGATTCGGTTATCGAATTGCTCAAGGGATTAGGTGAAGGCGCCCCCGAAGATTTGATCTTTCCTGGCCCGAAAGGTGACGTACCGTCGAACAACTTTCTGACTGCCCTGCTGAAGCGCATGGATCGGAAAGTCACCGCGCACGGTTTCCGCTCGACGTTCAAGGATTGGGCCAGAGAGCGCACAGCCTACGCTGATGAGGTTTCAGAGCTGGCCCTGGCCCATGTGAACAGTGACGCCACCCGAGCCGCCTATGCCCGCTCAGAGCTGATAGACAAGCGCCGGCTCATGATGACTGATTGGGAGCAATTCTGTGTGCACGGCGAGACCAAGGAGGAATCCGGAAAGGTCGTATCCATTGGCAAGGGGAAAGCTTAATTATGGCGAAATTGAAGCTGAAGCAGAAAGAATGGTTCACGCTAGCCGACGCTGCGAAGTATCTGACAGACCTTACTGAAGGCGCTGAGATTACTGAAGCAGACATTATTCAATATGCTCTTGATGCAGAGTTGACGATTTCAGTTCGTCTCAATCGGTGGACTGAGACCTGTTTTCCGTATGGAGATCTACATTTAAACAATAATGAAGGTCCGAGCCTTGAAGATGTCGGTAAGGGATTAGAGAACCCCATTCGCCACACCCATTTCTTATTTCACAGAAATCAGCAATATTTTGTAGTGTTGCACGACCAAACCAACTTAATGCCAGGCATCTACGACATAGCAAACGACGCAGACAGCAGCGAAATTATATCCGATCTCTGGGTAGCGCTGAAAAACGGAAAGCAGGACACAAATGGTCAAACCTTTTCTTCTGCTCCGGCCTTAATAAACGAGTCGGGAGAATCTGTCAGATTTTGCAAATATGTAAACCTTATAGACTCGGAAAATAGAGTCGCAATAAGAATTCCGGACTACAAAATCCCACCCAAAACCTATTTCGTCGTTAGAAAAGCGGAAATCGACTCCCTCACAGAGCCAAGCGCAAAACCGCAAAGCGATGAGGAGCTATCCACTAAAGAAAGGAAAACCTATCTCAAAATAATCAGAGCATTGTGCGAGGATCACGAACACCTTGATCTTGGCCAACACTCCACAGCTGCAGGCCAAATCATCGCAATGGCAGACAATATGGGCCTATCTATTCCGAGCAAGCGAACACTTGAATCACTGCTGAAGGAGGCACGCGATTTAGAAGATTGAGCGCAATTGCGCAACTGCTTTACGCAACTGCGCCAAATGCAAAGCCGTCGTTGATTAACTGCCCATGTGTTACGCGAAATCACATGAGGCAAACCGATGAACCGCGAGCAAAAAGAGAAGTACCTTTCAGATCGAGAGCTCGCCTCTCGCTATGAAGTTTCCAGGGTGACGCCCTGGCGCTGGGCCAAAAAGGGCGCTTTCCCCTCCCCCGTGAAACTGGGACCAAACTGCACCCGCTGGAAGCTTTCCGATGTTGAGGCTTGGGAAGAAAGCCGGGGAGCCGCAGCATGAGACCAAGCAACCGTTTTCAGCCTGGCTGGTTCTTCAAAGACGAACACCCTTATCTGGCGCTCAGCCATGTACCTAAAGTCGCCAACATGACCGCAATTGACGTTGAGTGCGCCATCACAACCGGCGACCTCACTGAAGAGCGTGTGGCCGGGTGCAAAGCGATAGCGCTTCAAGAGCTAATTGGTTTCCTGGAAAGAAGAGCCATTCTATCGGATCGGGAAAAGGGGGATCGCAGATGACCGACCAACAAAAAGCCCCCGCCGGCCGCAATCCGGACAGGGGCTCCACAGTCACTTCCAAAGCACGCAATCAGACTATCACAAATCGCCTGAACTCGCCGCGCCAATACAGAGCTCTGAGGGAGCTGCTGACGGGGCCCCGCTCAGTCCGCCAGCTATTCGACAGTGTTGGTTGCAATGGTGTCCCTCAGCTCATCTCAACGCTGCGTGAGAAAGGGCTCCAGATCGACACAAGCGAGCGCAAAAGCCATGACCGTGATGGAAAGCCGGTGACATTCTGTGTGTACGTCTTGCACGAGAAATCGCGCCGCCTGGCCTTCAGGTTATTGGCCAATTTCGCGGGGTGAGTCAGTGCAGGACAAACGAGCGAAACACAAAGGTAGAAAGGGAAATGCCTCCTTTCTCCATATACCGCACGAAGTCCTTAACAGCGACGCCTACCGCTCTCAGGACGGATGGACTGCCAAGCTGCTGGTGGATCTGGCAGGCCAATTCAACGGCGGCAACAACGGCGACCTGTGCGCCGCCTGGACCATCATGCGGGAGAAAGGGTGGCGCTCAAAGGGTACGCTGCACAAGTCGCTGAACAACTTACTGGAGGCAGGCCTGATCGAGCAGACCCGGCAAGGAGGCAAAAACAGATGCTCACTTTACGCGGTTACCTGGAGAGCTATAGACGAGTGCAAAGGGAAATTGGACGTCCGGCCAACAAGGTCCCCAAGCGGTTTGTGGAAAGAGCCAATCAAGTTGACCGCCTGAAAATTAAAACCGGTGCCCGCTATGTGGGACAACTTACCCGCTATGTGGGCCAGTCATGAAAAACGCATCACGTTTCGCTCTGGAATTACCCGCTATGTGTACCAGTCAGCCTATTTTTTCGGCTTCCACTACCCGCTATGTGTACACCTTTATAGATTACCAAGGGTAGTTGTCTTTCAATCTGTCTCTCTAACGGCATTTGCACACCGCGGGTCGAAAATCCACCCACCTCACGCGCGTACTGGTCCGAAAACTCCCCCCATAGCTTCAAGAATAAATACTGGTTATCCATACATATCTCAAAGCGGAAATGATATATTTGTAGGACAGTCGGACAATGAATTAGAAAGAGAGATTGTCTGACAATCCCGCAGTAACCCGTAAGCGGGGAATCTTTTATCGTGAGGTATCGCTATGGCACGAACCAAAGGCGCAACGAACGCCAAGCCCACCAAGAAAGCCCTCAGAAACTACTACGCAATGCTTCGGAGCGCTGCCGACCAGGGAGACCTGGCAGCGGCCGGGAAACTCATTGAATTGGACCACCTCGAGAAGCAGAGGCAACTTCAGACGCAGGAGAGACACCAATGAGAGTGACCAAATTTCATCCAGAACTTGCCCCTCCCCCACTTGGCAAGAGCTTCGAGGAAGGCGCAGAGCCCACTGGTGATGGCTGGGTAGATCACCCTTCCGAATTCCCCAACACCAAGGTTTACCTCTACCACCCCTGGAAAGCCCCACGAGGGGAAACGTTCGAACAGGGCGAAGAACCGCAAGAACCCGGCTGGGTAACCTCCAAGAAACACCTTCCGACTATGCCGGATCCACTAGGGCCGATTTACAACGAGAAGCGAATTCCTGCCCTCGTGAGGGTTGCTGAAGTGCTGCGTGCTCGAGGCTTCCCCGAAGTTGAGATCAAGAGGCACTTGGAGACGGTTAACCAGCGGGAATGCTTGCCGGCGGTAGAAGTGCACAGCCTTGATGAAGTTGTTCAGGGCACAACGCCAATCGGAATGCCCCACCTGAGTTTTGTTCTACAGGACGTTGCAGAGGAACTGGCCAGGCAAGGCAAATCCATAGAGGCCGCATACGAGACGCTGAACGACTTGAACACCAACCGGGGCAACGGCGCGCTTGGTGACGATGACATGCAGCAATTCTACAACCGCTTTTCCTGAAGCAGCTGGCCGGGAGGCTTCCATGGTGAATCCATACAACGAGATTGCAGACCAGATCGACCAGAAAACGATAGGAAATGATAAGTCAGCAACACCGGAGAGACGCCAACCGCTGGCGCCACCCAACCCTTACGAGGCGTCAATCAAGAAGGTAGAACAGCAAAGGAACGTGCTGCTAAACCGCGCACTGAAACGCGCAATGGGTAACCCGCCTGATGAGATTGCTGAGGTAATCGGCCTTTCCAGAGCCACCGGACTGAACCCCGAAATCGTCAAAGGTCACAAGCAGGAGGTGGAATTTCGAGCCAGGCAGCGCGAGACCGGCGCCCAGGTGGCTGCACTCTCTCACCCTGGCCAGGAATGGCTCACAGAAAAGTACAACCTGGATCTGTCCCGAGATGACCTTGCCAACATTAAGGCTCTTGATGACGCCATCCAGAACCGTGACTACTACGAACAAACCGCTCTGGAGCGAAATCTGGTCACTCCTGTACGCGATGCCCTTCTCAGCATTCGGTCTGCCTTCACCTCGCAGAAAGCCGCGGCCAATGCTCCGGTGATTCCGGTGCTCGAGCAAGCTGAGGAAATCCTCCAAACTCAGGGCCGGGAAAAGGCCCGCGAGTGGGCCCAAACAGACGAGCGGGTCCGGGAGCTCGGCATTCACTCCAATGTCGATTACTTCCTCAGACAGTCGGAGGACAAGCGCCAAGAGCTTCTTGGATACCGCCAGCAATCAGCCACAGAGGCCGCACAAGCGACCGTAGAGACCGAGACAGAGCGCCAGGGACTGCCGAGAAACCCGCGCCTGACAGAAGCTGAGGGCTTCACCGGTGTCACCGGCGCAATCTTCAACAATCCTGAAATCATCCTTCAGGAAGCAACCCGGGCTACTGCCCTCTCCTTGCCGATGCTCGCCATGGGCGCCGCTACCGGTGGCGTTGGTGCAGCTGCCATTGGATTCGAGACAGAGCGCAGCCTGGAAATCCTCAGCCGACTGCAGAAAGCCGGAGTAGACGTCACCGACACCGATGTACTGCTGGCGGCCTTCGCTGATTCCGACCTGATGGAAGAAATTGGGGGCGAGGCAGTTCTGAAGGCAGGAGGCGTAGCCGCAATGGATCTGCTGAGCTTCGGAGTAGCCGGTAAGCTGTTGGCACCAGCCGCCATCGGCTCCAGAGCGCTAACAGGGCCGCAACGAGAATTGCTGAACGTCATGGCCCAGGTTCCGGTTCAGTCAGCCTTTGAGGGCGGTGGTGAGGCCCTTGGCCAGCTGCTGGCGGATGGTGAAGTAGATGGGGCTGAAGTCGCCATAGAAATGATTGCTGGCGCTGCCACGTCCACGCCCGAAGTCGCTGTGTTTGGTGGCCGTCGAATTGCTGAGACCTTCACCCGCAAAGCGCTGGACTACCGCACGGCAAAGCGAGACAGAGCGTATCTCACCAATGTGAAAGAGGCGGTGAAGCAGACCAAGCTCCAGAAGCGTGACACCCAAGCCTTGAAAGAACTGATAGCCAAGCTGAACGAACAGGCGCCCGCGAAAGAAGTGTTCATTGGCGCCGAAGATTTCCGTGAGCTGTTCCAATCCCGGGACATGGATCCGGATGAATACGCCAAACGCATGGACTCTGTAGGCAGTCAGTACGCCGAAGGACTCGCCACCGGCTCTGATATCGCGGTATCCATGGAGGACTTCGCCTCAATCATTGCGCCCCTGGAGCTGGCAGAAGACTTTATTGAGCTCGCTAGAACGCAACCGCTGGGCATGAGCCCGGCAGAGGCTGAGGCCTGGATGAGCGAGGAAGCGCGGCCGGCGCTGGACGATGTACTGAGTGCGCAGAAGGATGAACTGCTGGCCTCCGGTGACCGAGTTTTTCAGGAAGTTACCCAGGCACTGACCGCAACCGGCATGGAGCGCCGCACCGCTGAGCGCAACGCCACGCTCTACCGGGCATTTTTCGAGACTCAGGCCGAAAGCGAAAGCCTGGACCCTTACGAGCTGTTCCGCTCTTACAATCTCAACATTTCTCAACAACTACCTGAGGCTCTGACAGCCAACAATCTGGACTCGCTGGACCCCTTACTCAATGAGATACGCGAGAAGGCGACAGCTGAAACGGACACCGCCCCTGAACAACAGGCCCAAACATCAGAACCGCTGAACGCCGGTGAACGCTCGCAAGACGTGGCCGCCATCGCTGCCGAACTGGAACGCCTTGGCTTGTCAGTTGCCGAGATGGACAATGACTCTATCAAGGCCGCGCTGCGCCGCATGGACAGCCGGGGCCCAATCGACTCCGAGACGGTTCTTTCCCAGGGCTCAGAGGGTGGCGAGACCAGTGCAGGGAATCGCGGCCGCATTCGATTTAACCGGGAAGACAAACGTTTTCAGATTGAGCTCATGGAAAACGCCAACCTGTCCACGTTCCTCCATGAATCAGGGCATTTCTTCCTGGAGGTATTGGGAGACCTGTCGAGCCGGGACAACGCCAGCGAGCGGGTCAAAGCTCAATACCAGAGCCTGCTTGAGTGGCTGGAAGTCCCAGGCCGCGATTCGATAGCAACCGAGCAACACGAGCAATTCGCGCGCGGCTTCGAGGCTTACCTGATGGAGGGCAAGGCCCCTACACCGGAGCTGCAATCCATCTTCTCCCGGTTCCGTGCCTGGCTGCTCTCGATCTATAAACGAATCAACCGGCTCAATGTTCAGCTATCGGATGAAGTGCGCCAGGTAATGGATCGGATGCTGGCGACCGATGAAGCCATCGAACAAGCCCGGGAAGGGGCCGCCTATTCCGCCAGCCTGACAGACATAGAGGCGTTGAACTGGACAGAACAGGAGCGCGCCCGCTACCGGGATCTGGTGACCCAGGCACGGAACGACGCCGAGGAGACGTTGACCCGTCGCCAAATGGCAGACCTGGACAAGGTAAATCAGCGGTGGTGGAAACAGGAGACCAAGCGAGAGCATGAGAAGGCGCTGAAGGCCATGAACGAGGAAATGGCATACGTTGCCCGCTCCCTTCTACAAAAAGGCGTCATGCCTGACGGTAGCTCCCTTCCTGAACCTCTGCGGGCCATGAAACTGAACCGGCAGGCCTTGGCGGATATGTACCCGGCTGACAGCGACGTTTGGAAGCAGCTGAAGGCGATGAAAGGCACCTACATCTACACCAGAAAAGAAACCGGAGTGCACCCGGATATCTTGGCCGAGGTGCTTGGTTTTGGCTCAGGTGATGAACTTGTGAGAGCCGTTATCCAGACCCAGCCGATTGCTGACGAGGCGCAGGCCAGAGCAGACGCCGCAATGAAAGCCGCCTATCCGGATCTCAGTCTCAGCGGTGAAGCTTCACAGGAAACAGTTGAAGCCATCCATAACGAGAAGCAGGCGGAGCTGTTACTTACTGAACTGAACAAGTTGCACAGTTTGGGCAACCGAACCGGACGCCCTCTCACGCCCGCCAGGATGCTGAAAGAGACCGCCGCCTCCGTTATCGCCGGCACACGTGCCAAGGACATCAGACCTGACCTCTACCGTCGTGCTGAGGCGAAGGCCGGACGAGAAGCATTTGAGGCCGCCGTTCGGCAGGATTTCGAGGGAGCATACAGAGCAAAGCAGCGCCAACTTTTAAACCACTACCTATACCGAGAGGCCAGACAAGCTCAGGAGACCTCAGAGAAGGTTTACCAGTACGCCAAAAGCTTCAACAGGAAAAGCACAAGAGAGCGCATTGCAAAGGCTGGAGGCGGTTACCTCGAACAGATTGACGCGATTATCGACCAGTACGAATTTCGCAGGGTGTCAGTCCGCCAGCTTGAGCGACGCCAGTCTTTACGTGCATGGAGCGAGGAGCAACGGGCGAACGATCTACCGGTGGATATCCCTGAAGACGTTCTGGAGCGCTCCCAGCGGGTCAATTACCGAGAGCTGACCATGGAAGAGCTGCAGGGTGTCTCCGACTCCATCCGGAACATCGCCCACGTAGCAAGCCTCAAAGGCCGGTTGCTCAAGGATCGACAAAAACGTGAGCTGGAAGAAGCACGCCGCCAGGTGGTGGAGGGCATCACTGAAAACGCCAACCGAAAGGCCAGGGACGATGTAGAGACCCGCCTACCCTTCCAGGAAGCCCGGTATATGGTGGGCAACTACTTGGCATCTCACCGGCGCCTCTCCAGCCTCATCCGTGAGATGGACGGCGGGAAAGATGGTGGCACGCTCTGGCAAATGGTGATGCAGCCACTGAACGAAGCGGGCGACCTCGAGACCGAGCGGACGCGAATCTATAACGAGGCGCTGGCCAAACTGTTCAAACAGTACAATCCGGGCGAGCTGTCCCGCTTCTACCGAAAGGAATACATCCCAGAATTGGATTACAGCATGAGCAAGCAGGGCCTGCTTATGATGGCCCTGAACGCCGGAACCGTGGATAACTGGCAAAAGCTTGTCGCCGGCTATCAGCAGCGTAAAGGCTGGACGGAAGAACAGATGCGAGCCGCCATCAACCGGCTTGAGAGACGAGACTGGGAGTTTGTGCAAGGCGTCCTGGATCTGGTGAACAGTCTTTGGCCAGACATTGAGGCGAAAGAGAAACGGGTTAAGGGCATCGCCCCTGAGAAGGTTCCAGCCCAACCGATAGAGACACCATACGGCACTTTCCCGGGTGGCTACTTCCCTTTGACATACGACGAGCGACAGAGCGAAAAGGCTTATTCCGACCGGGTAAAGGAAATGGCTGAAAAGACGATGCAGGGAGCCTTCACAGCCGCCACAACAAAGCGAGGTTTCACCAAGGCCCGGGTTGAGGGTGTGGTTCTGCCGGTCCGCCTGGACTTCGGTGTCATCTTCGAACACTTCAACGAAGTCATCCACGACCTGACCCACCATGAAGCGCTGTTGGACGTGAATCGGATTCTGCAATCACAGTCGGTTCAGGAATCGATCTACAGCGCCTATGGCAATAACGTCTATCGGACCATGAAGGCCGCGGTTGATGATATCGCTGCCGGTGACGTGCCCGCCATTCACGCCCACGAGAAAGCGCTCAGGCATCTGAGGAATGGTGTAACGATTGCCTCAATGGGCTGGAACATCGGAACTGCGGCCATGCAGCCACTGGGCATCACGAATTCCATTGTTCGAATCGGTCCCAAATGGGTTGGCCGGGGTGTGAAGCGGTGGATTGGAGACGCAGCCAAAATGGAAAACACGGCGGCCTGGATCTTCGAGGTATCTCCATTTATGAAGGATCGCGTGTTCACTCAAAGCCGAGAGATAAACGACATACGCAACCAGATGCGAGGACGCGGAAAGCTCTCTTGGGTTGAAGACTCCTATTTCTGGTTCATCACACGTATGCAGATGACCGTTGATATTCCGACCTGGCTGGGCGCCTACGAAAAGGCACAGAGCGAGGGCGCGACGGAAGCAAACGCTATCTCCATGGCCGACCAAGCTGTCATAGACGCCCAGGGCGGAGGACAGATTAAGGATTTGGCTCAGATTCAAAGGGGCCACCCAGCTCTGAAATTGTTCACAAATTTCATCAGCTACTTCGTGACGACCTGGAGCCTCATGGCGGAGCGGTACCGGCTGAACAAGTTCGAGAGCATTGCGGACGCTGGCCGGTTCGCCTCTGACTTCCTGCTGCTCTACACAGTGCCTGCAGTGCTTGGCTACTTCGTTTCCGGCGCTCTCCGTGGGTTTGGCGGTGATGACCTGGAGGATCCAGAGGAAATGGCGGGCGTTCTCGCCAGAGAGCAGCTTTCCTACATGCTCGGCGGCTTCTTCGGGATACGCGAACTGAGCTCTGGTATTCAGGGGTTCTACGGCTATTCCGGGCCGGCTGGCACCAGATTCTTCAGCGAGGCTGTAAGCGCAATGAACCAGGCCAGCCAGGGTGAAGCGGACGCAGCGCTGGCGAAATCCTTAAACGATATGGGCGGGATATTGTTCCACTACCCAGCCGGTCAAGTAGAACGCTCAGTGGAAGGCGCCAGCCTGATTCTGGAGGGCGAGACAATGAACCCCTTTGTTCTGCTGACCGGTGAGAAGCGGGAATAAGGGGTTTTCGGAGTCCATAAAAAGGCAGGGACGCCTTCACTCTCCGGACTTAAAGAAACGCTTCCACCACCAAAAAACGGACAGGAACAATAGCGGCGGAAGAGTGAACCAGAGCCCCATGTTGACGTATTCGTCTTCGTACATTGTCGAGCCATATGGATGAAAGAGGAGAACAACCACAGTCACGGCTGCAATCCACAAGAACCACCCGACAAGAATTGTTGCAGCTGAGCGCTTGTCGGCTCGTGAAGCCCTCTTGAGCCATCGGGCCGCGACGATTGCTGTGACGATGGACGCAATTACTAATACTGACACCATGACTAGCTCCTCTCCGTGTCGTTCCCAAAACGAGCGCTCTACCGGAACATAGGGCTCCGGGCACTCGTTCATCGGAATTCCTTGCTCCTCGCAACATTTTTCACGGGTGATCCCTTTAGGCAGAAACCTGCATTCTGCAATCAATTGATCAAAATGCTCTGTGTACTTGTTCTCCACGCGCGACACCATCACCCCACCCCATTCAGTAAAAAGAGCCGACCATTCGATCAGAATGACATAGAGAATATGCCGAAGCATAAGCCCCGGACCAGCCGGGGCTCATTCTATTCAGGGTTTGCTAAGCTTCATGTCCACAAGCTTCATGGTCGCCCGCTCCGCCTGCTCCATATTCGATTTTATCTGTCCGACATAGTTTTCCAGAGCGATCGAGTTGATCTCCTCGCCGCCCTCACGAGCCTGCTCGAGATAAACCAACATCAGCAGAAGCATGGCGTCTGTCTGGCTGTGCAGAGTTGAGAGAGTATCAAGTGGGTTAAAATCCTGCTCATTCATGGCTAGTTACCTCTTTAAGGCTTTCACTCAAGGCGCATGAGGCCTCTATAGCCCGATCCATATTGGCGACCAGCTGCCAGGCGTAGTTTTCAAGCTGCGAATCGCTCAACGCCTCCTCTCCCTGACTGGCACGGCGATGATTCAACATGAGCATATGCAGCAAAGACCGCGTTTGTTCGTGGATCTCGTCTATCGTGTCGAGGTGCTGAACGATTGAGGGCCGGCTGGCTCTTTGCACTTGAGAAGTGGCCCCCTGCAACTCTTTCGCTGCTTCATGCAGCTCTGCCTTGAGATCCTCGTCGCTGGTCTCTGTCATGGCCTCACAGTCTCCGCTAGCACTGCCGACTAGCTGCCAAGCTTTATCTATCATGGCGCCAATCGTAACTTCTGGCGAGCATTCTTCTAGCAGATGAGCCAGGTTTTCCGGTTTGTGTAGATGATGGAGAATTGCCTCAGCATCCAGCAGGCGTGAACGGCAATCAGTCAGGCGGTTTGAGAATTTGTTCATGGTCACATTCCTTTTCGATTGTTGGACCCGAGTTGGGCAAAACAAGCGATTCAGGGATGTGGGCCTCGATGTGGGCCAAAACTCAGAAGGGGATTTAACTACTTGATCTGGAGAGAAAAATGGCGGTGGGCCAGGGATTCGAACCCCGGGAAGGCTACTAACCTTCGGCGGTTTTCAAGACCGCTGCATTCAGCCACTCTGCCAGCCCACCGG
>LULX01000786.1_pt1 | contig 12624 bp, 11 predicted proteins | sample 729511 | NCBI WGS metagenome assembly LULX01 (sample SAMN03860278, study PRJNA289734) | marine metagenome | biome: seawater column; feature: ocean; material: water; isolation source: Red Sea water column Station 91 - depth 500m | place: Saudi Arabia: Red Sea | collected 2011-10-15 | depth 500 m
GGTACGAATATGTGAACCATCCACGTCCGCATCGGTCATGATAATGCTTTTGTGATAACGTAATTTATCTGGGTTGTATTCTTCACGTCCGATACCACAACCCAAAGCAGTAATTAAAGTACCCACTTCCTGACTGGAAATCATCTTGTCAAAGCGTGCACGTTCAACGTTCAAAATCTTACCTTTCAACGGTAAAATGGCCTGCATCTTACGGTTACGACCTTGCTTGGCACTACCGCCCGCAGAGTCACCCTCGACCAGATACAGTTCTGACAATGCTGGATCTTTTTCCTGACAGTCTGCCAATTTACCTGGCAAACCAGCAATATCCAAAGCACTCTTACGACGGGTCATTTCTCGTGCTTTACGTGCTGCATCACGCGCACGTGCTGCATCAATAATTTTGCCTGCAATCGATTTTGCAGCCTGAGGGTTTTCGAGCAAATAAGCTGAAAACTCTTTGTTCATCGCCTGCTCGACCGCAGGTTTCACTTCACTCGACACCAGTTTTTCTTTGGTTTGTGAAGAGAATTTTGGATCTGGTACTTTCACTGAAATGATGGCAGTTAAGCCTTCACGCGCATCATCACCAGTCACGGCAACTTTTTCTTTTTTCAGTAAGCTTTCATTTTCCATGTAGCTGTTTAAGCCACGGGTCAATGCTGCACGGAAACCTGCAAGGTGAGTACCGCCATCTTTTTGCGGAATATTGTTGGTAAAGCAACGAACATTCTCTTGATAGCTGTCATTCCACTGCAATGCCACTTCAACGCCAATGCCGTTGTCTGCATCTGTGGTGAAGTGGAAGATATCGTTGAGATGGGTTTTACCTTCGTTAATATATTTAACGAACTCGGATAAACCACCTTCATAATCGTAAACGTGCTCAAGATTAACGCGCTCATCACGCAATACGATACGTACACCCGCATTCAGGAATGAAAGTTCTCTTAAACGACGTGCCAAGATATCAACACTGAAAATAGTTTGGCTAAAGGTTAATTCACTTGGCCAGAAACGAACTGTTGTACCTGATTGGTCAGTTTCGCCCACAACTTTCAATGGATATTGAGGATCACCATGTGCATATTCCTGCTCATGGATTTTACCTGCACGTTGAATGGTCAAATGCAATTTCTTAGAAAGCGCATTTACAACCGAAACACCTACACCGTGTAAACCGCCCGATACTTTATAGCTGTTGTCATCGAACTTACCGCCCGCGTGCAGAATGGTCAGAATAACTTCTGCCGCAGACACCCCTTCTTCAGGGTGAATATCGGTTGGAATACCACGACCATTATCAGACACACTGACTGACTCATCTTCATGAATCGTCACTAAAATCTCGTCACAATGACCTGCTAAAGCTTCATCGATGGCATTATCCACCACCTCAAACACCATGTGGTGCAAACCTGTACCGTCATCGGTGTCACCGATATACATGCCAGGACGTTTACGAACCGCGTCTAATCCACGTAATACTTTAATACTAGAGGAATCATAAGCCTTTTCATTTGTTTGTTCTGTTTGAGAGACTGATTGAGACTCTGAACTCATGGTTACTCCCTAGTAAATATCTAATCTATCCAAAGATGAGGAAATAAAATTATGGCGCAGCAAGACTGACTTGACCGTGAACAACATGGAACAATTGAAAAGAAATCGACAAATCATGTAAGTGTTTTAATACCGACGCATGGTCTAAGGTTGTCATAAAAACCTGACTTCCTAACTGACTCAGTCGCTCAATTAAACGTTGCTGTGCAGCTAAATCTAACTCTGCTGTCAGATCATCTAATAATACCACAGTTTCCTTATTACTCGCATGCAGCATTGCAATTTGTGACAGTTTTAATGCCATGATTAACAACTTTTTTTGTCCCCGAGATAACACATCATCAGCGTTACCAAAAGGAGTTTTTAAACGTAGATCTGCCCGATGCGGACCATACTCGGTATAACGTCGATCTAGATCTTTTTGATGCTGTTGAATGAGGTCTTGGAGCAATCCTTGCTCAGTGTGAAATCCAGCACTATACTCCAACTCAATTTCAAGATTTGGCAATAACTGTTGTAAATCGTCTTGGAAAAACTGATTCCATTGCTCCACAATTCCAACACGCTGTGAGTGCAAAATTTCGCCATAGTCACTGAGCATTTTATTCCACGGCTCTAAATCAGCCAGATTTAAATTACGCCGTGTCTTGAGCAAACTATTTCGTTGCTTTAATGCACGTGAATAATATTGCCATGCAAAATAAAACTCAGGTTCCACGTGGAACATCAACCAATCTAGTAACTGCCGCCTTGGTTTTGCACCATGATCGATAATATCGGTACTTTGCGGATCAATATGCTGAAGAGGCAGTAACTTTGCGAGCTGCCCTTGTGTCGCAATGGTATCGCCATTGACTTTGATGAGCTGCTCACCAGAAGCAAGCTTCTGCATTCCGATTCGTTCATTCGCTGATTGCGCAAAAACAATGGCATCTGCAGCATCATACTGGATGTAATGTTTGGGAATATGGGTGCGAAACGAGCGACCTGTCGCCAATAAATGAATTGACTCTAAAATCGAGGTCTTTCCAGAACCATTTGCACCATAAAAAATATTAAACGGTTGCAACTCATTGAGTGCAACCGCTTTTAGATTCCGTACACGTTCGATATTTAAACGCGTGATTTGCATGATTTAGGCTCGAATCATCAATACAAATTAAACTCGCATTGGCATCACAACATAAGTTTGATCTGGATGTGCAGGATCCTGAACCAACACAGATTGATTGGCTTCAGTCATGCTCATTTTTACATCATCGCCATCTAAAACGCTTAAAACATCAAGGATATACTGTGCATTAAATGACATTTCTAATGGCGCATCTTGATATTGGATCGCTAAATCTTCAACCGCTTCGTCTTGTTCAGGGTTATTCGCTCGTAATTGCAATGAATCTTGATTAAAGTTTAAGAAAACACCACGTAATTTTTCATTACTTAGAATCGCAACACGTTGCAATGATTGCTTAAATACATCATGCGCTATAAACACATGCTTATCCCCACCTTTAGGAATGACACGGCGATAATCTGGGAATTTACCATCGATCAATTTCGTCGTGAAACGAACAACAATATCACCCTGCTCTTTATCACGGCTCGGGGTATTAATCGTGACATTCAACAACTCACGACCAATTAATAAAGTGAGTTGTTCATCTTCAATACTAAGTAAACGTTGTAATTCACCCACCGCTTTACGGGGAACAATCGCTTGAATCGGAGCTGATGCAGTTGATGAAGCCAATACTTCACATAACGCTAAACGATGACCATCTGTCGTCACTGTACGCAGTTGATTTTGATCAATTTCTAACAATGTACCCGTCAAATAAAAACGTACATCCTGAACCGCCATTGCAAACGCTGTTTTTTCAAATAAACGTTTTAATTCACGCTGAGTGACTTGAACTTGTGTACCCTGACTGTTTTCAGTGGTGAGTAATGGATAATCTTCTGCAGGCAATGTACCTAAAACAAAACGGCTATTCCCTGACTTTAAAATACAACGCTGATCTTCTGTGATTTGCAAATCGATCAAGGCCGCAGTAGGCAGAGATTTACAAATTTCAACCAACTTACGTGCAGGTACAGTCGTTTCACCCGCTTCTAAGCAAGCACCTTCTGCTAAGGTCGTACTTGCAACCAATTCAACTTCCAAGTCAGAACCAGTAATGGTCAAAGCTTGTTGCGTAGTTTGAATTTTTACGTTTGAAAGAATGTTCAAAGTATGACGGCGTTCTACAGCCCCCACCACATGTGATAAAACATTGAGTAAACTTTCTTTAGCGATTTTCAAACGCACGATTTTTTCCTCTTACAACGGAAGCTGAATATGAATGTTAGCAGTGTACTATGCTGCACTTAAAAGCAGTTTGCAACTCTGAAAAATAGATTAACTTTGTAACAAGCGAAGTAAATTTTTATAGTCTTCATTAAAAATAGGATCTTCTTCCCGCAAGCTCACTACTTTTTCACAGGCATGCATCACCGTACTGTGATCACGTCCACCAAATGCCATACCAATTTCAGGGAAACTATCCCCTGTTAATTCTCGAGCCAAACCCATCGCCAACTGACGTGGACGTGCATAAATACGAGTTCGTTTAGGCCCTGTTAACTCTTTCAGCGGAATACGGAAATATTCGCTGACCACACGCTGGATATTTTCAACACTAATCGTTCGTGCACGAATCGCCAGAACATCTTTTAAAGATTCACGCACCACATCTAGATCAATCGCAGTACCTTTAAAACGTGAAATCGCGACCACTTTATTTAAAGCACCTTCAAGTTCACGAACGTTCGCAACCACTTGTTGAGCAATAAATAATGCACAATTTCGAGGTAAATCTACACCACTATTTTCTGCTTTCTTTAATAAAATTTCGATACGAGTTTCAATATCTGGTGGCTCAACACCAACTGATAACCCCCAAGAGAATCGAGAAACCAGACGCGGATCAAGTTCGGTGAGTTCTTTTGGATAACGGTCTGATGTCAAGATGATTTGCTTAGATTCATCAAGTAAAGCATTGAAAGTATAGAAAAACTCAACAAGACTCGCTTCTTTTCCTGCGAGTAAATGAATATCATCCACCAATAATAAATCTAATGAACGGCAATTTTTCTTAAATTCTTCAACCTTGCCTTTTTGCAATGAGCTCACAAAATCTTGAACAAAACTTTCTGAAGTCATGTACATCACACGCGCATTTGGTTTTGCCTGTAATAAAGCATTACCAACGGCTTGCATTAAGTGCGTTTTACCAAGACCTGTAGGACCGTATAAAAATAAAGGGTTATGCTGAGATGCTCCCAGTTGCGTCAACACCTTGCGACAAGTTTCCGCAGCCATTTGGTTGGAACGACCTTCGACAAACAAAGAAAAAGTAAACAATGGGTTTAACTGTCTTTTCTTTGGAATTTTGCTGACGTTTTGACTTGGTTGGACTAAATCAGGTTCTTTTTTGGCTTTAGTTTGTATTGATGGTGGCGGTGTTGAACTTAGAGCGGCAGTTGTAGTCGCAGGTTGCTCATTAGATGACAAAATCGTTCCTGGGCGAGAATCCACCAAAATTTCGACTTGACGAACGCGACCTTCAGAAAGTTGTTCAGCAAGAATAGAAATTAACTCTAAATGATTGTCTTGAATATAGCGGGTCCAATAAGGGTTAGGTGCATATAAACGCATCACACCATCAACCTCTTCAGCAACCAAAGGACGAATCCACATTGCAAAGACGTTATCAGAGAGCTCTTGTCGCAAGCGAGTTAAGCAGTCTGTCCAAAGCATGTGCATCCCCTATCTATCCATTTTTTAAATTCAAAAAATAAAAACCACGTACCCTCATCTTTCAAAGGGGTCGCCATTCTAACCAAGTTATCCACATCTGTCAGGCAAATTTATAGAACTTTCGCTGAAAAATAAAACATTCGTTAATAAATTTAAATTTAAAAGCACATGTGCATAACTTTTTGCAGAAGCTGTGGATAGTTTTGCACTTCAAGTTATCCACAATCCATAAAGGCAATAAAAACACCATTATCCACAAGCTAAACGCATGTTTATTTTTAAAAAAAGTTAACTTTCCACAGAATAAATCCACACTAATAAGAATAAATTTAAATTTTAAAATTTGAATTTACTTATAAGGATGATTCGAATTGTGGATAACTGAGCATATCGAAATTTAAATTCAAAATCCAAGAAATAAATTTAAACTGAGAGGTATGTTGTTGATAACAATGTTTATAGGCTGTGAATATAAATGAATTGCGATATAATTTAAATAGATAGCTTGTGTATATTTTTTGTTGCTACTTAAATTATAGAAAATGAGAGAGTTGTAGTTAGTTCAAAACAGCACAAACAAAATGTAAAGTTTTTGATTTTTCATTGACAGCGTAAACATTGCACAATAAAATCGCGGACCTTTATAGAAAGATCATTTTGGGAGTTTCGATATGAAACGTACTTTCCAACCATCTGAATTAAAGCGTAAACGCGTTCATGGTTTCCGTGCTCGTATGGCAACTAAAGCTGGTCGTCAAGTTTTAGCTCGTCGTCGTGCGAAAGGTCGTCATAGCTTAACTGTTTAATTACTGTTAAGTAGACCAGACTTGGGTGATGACACTTTACAGTTTTGGCACTGAATCTCGTATTCGTTGTGCTGCAGATTATAAAAGCGTATTTGATGGGGCGCTTTTTAAAGTGCATCAACCCCATTTCCTATTTTTAGCAAAATTAACCGAACAGCCTAAAAGCCGTTTGGGTATTGTCGTTGCTAAAAAAAAGGTACGTCGAGAATTACATCAACAATTAGATTTTGCTTGGCAAAAATTACAACGTTTAGCAAAGAAGCATTCTAAAGTCGTTGTGGCACCCCTCCAAAATTAGAGAATCTCTAATGGTACGTTTACTGCATTGGTTGATCAGATGTTACCAAATCGCAATTAGTCCATTATTGGGTCCTCGTTGTCGCTATATTCCCACTTGCTCACAATATGCAATTGAAGCATTGCAAACACATGGTGCAGTAAAAGGTGTATGGCTATCAACGAAACGCGTCTGTCGTTGTCATCCTTGGGGCGGTTCTGGATATGATCCTGTGCCACCAAAAGCACTTCGTTTTATTTCGTTTCATCAAATAGATTCTCAAAAGCATCACGTTGCTGTACCCTTTCGTGATCGTTTATTCAAGCAAAATCTCTTTAATCATTTGGGATAATAGATATGCAACAATGGGCCAGATTTGCAATTCTTGGAGCCATGTTTGTTACCGCATATTTGCTAATTTTGGCTTGGCAAAAAGATTATGGTCATGCGCAAACAACACCGCAACAACCTGCGGCAGTTGTGACTGCACATGATGTATCTGCAGATTTGCCAAATACACAAAATGCAACAGCGGCTTCAGACTTGCCACAAGCAAATGTGACTACATCGCAAGCCACAGAAACACCTTCTGTGACTCAGCAATTGATTTCGGTAAAAACCGATCTTTATCATCTTTGGATCAATCCGAAAGGTGGTGATATTGTCCGTATTGAATTGTTAAGCCATGACGAAAGTAAAGACAGCGAAAAACCATTCGTTATGCTTGAAAGTGATGCGAAACGTACTTACGTTGCTCAATCAGGTTTAATTGGCTTAAACGGACCAGATAGCAGCCGTAATGGTCGTCCAATGTATGATGTGGAAAAAACATCTTATACCTTGGCTGATGCAAAAAGTGTTGCTGCTCAAGATGGGAAAACCAGTCAAGTTTTAACCGTTCCATTGGTTTTTAAAACACCTGAAGGCGTTGAAGTCATCAAGACATTTACGTTCACGCAAGGTGACTATCCAATTACGGTAAAACATCAAGTGATTAACCGTAGCCAGCAAAACTGGCAAGGTCAAATGTTTGGTCAGTTAAAACGTGATAATTCGGATGATCCTGGCAAGTCTTCGCAAGGTATTTTCACTTTAGGTACTTACCTAGGTGGGGCATGGGGTACACCTGAGGAACATTACAACAAGTTGAAATTTGCGAATTTTAACGATGAAAAGTTGAATGTTGAAGCCAAAGGTGGCTGGGTTGCTATGGTTCAGCACTATTTCGTCAGTGCGTGGATTCCTGGTGATTTAAAACTCACTCAAGCGAATGGTCAGCCGTATACTGCGAAACTAGAGTCACGTCAGTCTGCTGATGGTATGAATATCATGGGCTTCACTTCTCCAGTGATTAACGTACCTGCGGGTACATCAATGGAAGTGGATGCGAAACTTTATTCTGGTCCAAAAATTCAATCTGAGCTTAAAGATTTAGCTGCTGGTTTAAACCAAACTGTGGATTATGGTTGGTTATGGCCAATTGCGAAACTCTTATTCTTGGGCTTGCAATTCTTCCATAACATCATTGGTAACTGGGGTTGGTCAATTATTTTCTTGACGATCTTGGTGAAAGCGATCTTATGGCCACTTTCTTCGAAAAGTTATCGTTCGATGGCAAAAATGCGTGTGATTGCACCTGAAATGCAGCGCATGAAAGAAGAATTTGGCGAAGACCGTATGCGCTTCTCTCAAGAAATGATGGCGTTATATAAGCGCGAGCAAGTAAATCCACTGTCTGGATGCTTACCGTTATTATTACAAATGCCAATCTTCTTAGCGTTGTACTGGGTATTGATGGAATCTGTAGAACTCCGTCATGCACCTTGGTTAGGCTGGATTCAGGATTTATCTGCGATGGATCCATGGTTTATCTTGCCGTTGATCATGGGTGTGACCATGTTTGTGCAGCAAATGTTAAACCCACAACCGACCGATCCAATGCAGGCAAAAGTATTCCGTATCATGCCAATCATGTTTACGGTATTCATGTTGTTCTTCCCTGCTGGTTTAGTGCTTTACTGGATCGTCAACAACAGTATTACCATTTTGCAACAATGGTTTATTAACAAAGGTGTCGAAAAAGACCGTCTCAACAAGGTTGAGTCAGCGTCTTAATCTCGAACTTTTACTGAATAAATCCGCTTAAGATGGTAATCTTAGGCGGATTTTTCTTTGTCTGTATTAAGGGTGCTTGATTACATCATCCTTGCTTTTTCTAGGTGAATTTAACATGCAACATCAAACCACAATTGCTGCGATTGCTACCCCTTTAGGTCGTGGTGGTGTGGGCGTTCTATGATGCTGATGGTTCCGTCATGGATGAAGGGATTGTGCTCTGTTTTCCAAATCCTCATTCGTTCACAGGTGAAGATGTAGTGGAGTTGCAGGGGCACGGTGGTCCTGTCATCCAGAATGCCTTGTTGGCACGTTTACTCGATTTGGGCGCGACTGCTGCAAAAGCAGGTGAGTTTTCCATGCGCGCTTTTGAAAATGGCAAAATGGATTTGGTGCAGGCTGAAGCGATTGCTGACTTGATTGATGCGACCTCACAGGCGGCTGCACGTTCTGCGGTTCGTTCATTACAAGGTGCATTTTCAACCAGAATTAATACAGTTTTAGAAAAGCTGATTCATTTACGTTTACATGTCGAAGCTGCGATTGATTTTCCAGAAGAAGAAATTGATTTCCTTGCGGATGGTAAGATCTTAGCGCTATTGGATGATGTACAAGCCTCGGTTAAAGCGGTACAGCAATCTGCACGTCAAGGACAGCTGTTACGTGAGGGTTTACAGGTCGTCATTGCGGGTAAGCCAAATGCGGGTAAATCGAGTCTGTTAAATGCACTTGCAGGGCATGAGCGTGCGATTGTGACAGATATTGCGGGAACGACTCGAGATGTGTTGCATGAAAAAATCAGTTTGAATGGTTTACCAATTACTTTAACTGATACCGCTGGTTTACGTGAAACAGGTGATCTTGTCGAACAAGAAGGAATTCGTCGTGCCATTAAGGAAATTGAACAGGCGGATTTATTACTACTGGTTTATGATTTAAATCAAGGCGATGAACCGTTACAGCTAGCACGTGAATATTTTGCCGATCATCTTGAGCCGAAGCGTTTACTGTTAATTGGCAATAAATGCGATTTAACGGGTCAGGATGCGACTTTAAGTGATTATCAGGGCTTCCGTCATATCAGTGTGTCTGCTAAACAGGATATGGGTGTTCAGGCGCTTATAGATGCGATTACAGCGCATGCAGGCTTTCAGCCTGAGGAAGACACCTTTATTGCGAGAACTCGTCATTTTGTGATCTTTAATGCAGGTGAGTTAGTTGCTGAATCATTGCGATTGGCACAAAATGCCTTGGGCGAAATTACGGGTGATTTTAGTGCTGATGATCTATTAGGTAAGATTTTTGGTTCTTTTTGTATTGGAAAGTAATTTTAGTTTTTAGTCTTGTTTAATACGTTCCAATAGATTCTAAATATAATATATAAAGCATTAATTTATAATGGCTTAGTGCTTTTTTGATGCCTGTGAGTTATTCAATAGTGTTCAATGCATTCATAGAGTGCTATGATTTTTTTAGTCTCAATTTAGTATTTTTTGATTGAGATTACGATTAAAAGAATTTTGAGACTAAAAACATGCCCACTGAGAACGGTTATACCTTTGGTACAGATCGAGAAGTTCTAAACCTGAAACCACTGGAAAAAGTCTACACAGCAAAGGACAAGACGAATAATGGATTATTCCTAGAGATTAGACCAACTGGGCGGAAAACATGGGCATATCGCTATACTTTTAACTGTAAGCAAGAAAACTCACACTGGGACGCTATCCCGATTTATCGTTAAAAGATGCAAGACAGGTAAGAGATGAAGCAGCAAGCCAAGCTGCTAAAGGTATTTCCCCACAGCAACAAAAAATCAAAGAACAACAAGGACAGCTTGAAACAATACTATTCCGAGACTACGGCGAACGGTACACCAAAGAAGTGATACTAAAAGACCGTGCAAATCCTGAATCAATGCTGATGTATCTCAATAATGATATTTATCCCATGCTTGGGCATATCGCCATGAAAGACATTGGTATAGAGGATATACGGCGCACAATATGGCGTAAAAAAGAACAGGGCTATGATGCTGCTGCAAATCAAGTTCGAGGTTTATTAAAGCGTATGTTTGATTATGCTGTAACACTTGGATTAGTTCCACATAATCCAGTAATGGCAATTCCAACACGTCATGTATTCAAAGCCAAACCTAGAGACCGCTATCTGTCTACTGGAGAAATCCGAACCTACTACACTACACTACTCGATTCACGTATCTATAAGTCACGTAAATTGGGCTTGTTGCTGTCATTGCTAACCTTGTTGCGTAAATCTGAATTACTTGCAGCTAAATGGGACCACATCAACTTTGATCAAAAAATATGGTTGATTCCTGAGACTAAAGCGGACAGTAAAACAGGTCATAGCCGTGAAATGCTTGTATATATGTCTACTCAAGTTGTCGAAATACTCAAAGAGTTAAAGACAATTGCAGGCGATGAGCCTTATGTCTTTGTTGGGCGTAAACGTGGCACACACATTAGCCATAATGCTTTTAATACGGCGCAAAAGAACGCCCTAGCTTTAACAGATATTCCCAACTTCACCATTCATGACCTACGCCGTACAGCAAGCACTCATTTAAATGAACAGGGCTTTAATCGTGATGCCATTGAGAAATGCTTAAACCATAGTGCAACTGGAGTACGTGGTGTATATAACAAAGCCGAGTATGCCAATGAACGAATTAAGATGATGCAGAAATGGAGCGACTTTGTATTTAGTCTGATCTATGAGCCGAATCTCATATTTTTTAATGAAGTAAAACAGCGTAAAAGCAGTTAAATAATTATTTTGGAGTGACTTGTGGCAGATAAAAATACTGGAGAATTTATTTTATATGTCTCCGAAGATGGTGAGCTAAAAATTGATGTCCGATTATTAGATGAGACGATATGGCTTACTCAAAAACAAATGGCTGAAATGTTTAAGAAAAACGTCAGTACCATCAATGAGCATATTAAAAATGTATTTGATGAGGGTGAACTTGATCAAAATTCAACTATTCGGAATTTCCGAATAGTTCAACAAGAGGGTGATAGAAGTATTGAGCGAGAGGTACAACACTATAACCTAGATGTCATTATTTCCGTTGGTTATCGTGTTAAGTCCAATCGTGGTACACAGTTCCGTATATGGGCAACAAAGGTTTTACGTGAGTACATTGTCAAAGGCTTTGCAATGGATGACGCAAGGCTTAAGAACGGCGGAAATAACCAGTATTTTGATGAATTACTTGCACGTATTAGAGATATCCGAGCATCGGAAAAGATGTTTTATCGAAAGGTTTTAGACATTTATGCCACTAGTATTGACTATGACCATAAAGCAGCAGAATCCTTAAAATTCTTTCAAACCGTGCAAAATAAAATGCACTGGGCAGCACATGGACATACAGCAGCCGAAGTTGTTTTTAGTCGTGTAGATGGTACAAAGCCAAACATGGGGATGACTAGTTTTAGCGGTTCTGGGCATCCTAAGTCTAAAGATATTGCCATAGCTAAAAATTATTTAGATGAAAAAGAAATAGACCTACTTAACCGTATTGTGACCATGTACCTAGACTTTGCTGAAATGCAGGCAATGAATGGCATTCAAATGTATATGAAAGATTGGTTAGCAAAGCTTGATCAGTTTTTAAGTTTTAATGGTCGTGAAGTATTAGACCATTACGGCAAGATTTCACACCAACAAGCTGAAAATAAAGCCAAGTTAGAATATGCAATCTATAAGCAACAATACATTGATTATCAAACACCAGTAGATCGGCATTTTGAGGAAGCGATTAAGGACGTAAAACAAATCGCTAAGCAGCAACCACGCAAAAAATCTTGATTTTAACTCCCTATAATTCGAGGGGGTTAATCCTTAAAAACTGGATATATTTGTAACGAGTTGTAATTGATTTAATGATAACAATATTATTCTAATTTGAATAAAATGTTCATTAAAGTGAACAACTTATATAAGTTTACTTATATTTTTATTATAGCTTATTTAATGAAGTCAAAGAGATACTAGGTAGTGGATATGGGTGGGAATATGGGTGGGAATATGGG
>LULX01000270.1_pt1 | contig 12622 bp, 19 predicted proteins | sample 729511 | NCBI WGS metagenome assembly LULX01 (sample SAMN03860278, study PRJNA289734) | marine metagenome | biome: seawater column; feature: ocean; material: water; isolation source: Red Sea water column Station 91 - depth 500m | place: Saudi Arabia: Red Sea | collected 2011-10-15 | depth 500 m
GCCAGCCACTTTCCATGCTGCCTGGCATATCAAAGTGCAGGAACGCCTGCACCGGCTCCCGGGGGCCACTGTCTACCTTCACCCATTCGGCACCCCCGTTCCTGGATCGGAACATGCCACTTGCACCGAGATAGGCGTAAAGCGTTTTGGCTTGGGTAGCGTGGGCGGCAATCGCCGTGACACCCAGGTCCGGCAGGGTGTCATTGAGGGATTGCCAACGCTTGCTGGCCTCGTCATAGCGCCAGATCCCAAGGCCAGGCCCTGAAAGGTACAGGCTTCCGTCAGCACCTTTTGCCATGGACCGGGGCTGGGCGCCGGAATCCGACGGTGGCAGGGGGATCTCGGTAGTGTTCTGGCTATCCAGGGCAAACAGACCGCTCTGCCGAAGCACCAGCAAAGCGCCAGATGAGTCCGTCGTCAGCGCTCTCACTGATTGGCCCTCATTCACAGACTGGGCTTGAACCAGGGTCGGCATGACAGCCACGAACGCGAACAGAAAAAGTCCGGAGACTGCTGAATTCAGGCGGGAAACCATTGCTCTCATAGGGCTGACCTCAGTAATCCTTGTGCTCACGGAAAACCTGTTGCTGGCCATTGGCGTTAAAGGCAATGACCTGGTAATCGTCCTTCCGGCCGGTTTCCATGCCAGGGGTGCCATGGGGCATTCCGGGTACAGACAAGCCGGCCGTGTTGAATTGCGGATCCTCAAGGTAGGCCAGGATGTCATTGGCCGGCACATGCCCCTCAATCACCAGATCATCAACCAGTGCGGTGTGGCAGGACGCCATATCGCGTGGCACGCCATGCTGCTGTTTAATTTCATTAAGGTTGTCGGTTTCAACGATTCGGGTGTCAAAGCCATTGGTCGCGAGGTGCTCGGCCCAGGACTGGCAGCAACCGCAATTGGGGCTCTTGTAGATGGTGATGGTTTGGCCTGCCTCTTCACTCTCGGTTAGAGAAGCCGACGGCTGGGCGGATTCGTCGGCCTGGAGGGCCAATGTGGTGGCGCCAGCGCCGATAACGATAGCGGCTATACCCGTATACAGGGCGAGTTTCTTGGTCTTCATGGGAAATCCTCGTTTGTAATCGCTTATGGGCAGTGCAGGGCTCGGGGGTGCACATGCATCCCCGGCCCAGAGCTTCAGTTCATGAGGGTGCCCAAATGGTTATTTGGCGCCGGTGTCTTTGTCTTTCATGCCACCAGGCATGCCATCGTCGCTATGAGCCTGCATCATCTTCATGCAAGCCTCGGTCATGGCTTTACGGTCTTCCGGGGACATATCTGACATCATGTTCATCATCCCCATCATGCCGCCCATACCCTCCATACCGTGCGAGGACATCATGCGGCTGTGTTCGGAATGACCAGCCATCATGCCGGCGCCTTCGCCATGGGCAAGGGCAGAGAAAAGGGCGACGCTGCCGGCCAGAACGGCGGCGGTTACGGTGAGCTTGAGATTTGAATTACGCATTTGATTCACTCCAGTTAAAGCCTCGTTACGGATGAACGGAAGTACGAGACTTTGTTGCAAGAATTAACTTCAAAGAGCTTGCCGCGATGGGCAAAAACCCGGGTTAAAACTCAGGAGTGATGTTCTGGAGGGGGTGTAATAGAGGCCAGGAACGGATTCTGGTAAAGGGCCGCTCGGCCGATCAACACCGTTTGGGAACCGGTGTCGGTAAAACCGATAGAATGCCCCGGTAGTAGGGCAAAGCTTACGTTGACGCCGCATTTGACCGGCCCAGTGGCGCTTGGACAGGCCATTTCCGGGGCGGAAACACAATCCGGTTCTGTGTCTGAGGAGTAAGCGGTGTCTTCAGTCTGGTCCATCATCATGGTGCCGCAATCCGCCATCGCTGGCTCCGCCTGGCCGCCTGCTACTTTTGACAAAGCAAACGCCGGCGCGCTGATCACAAGAAGCAGTGATAGCAATAGGGAGATGATTGGGCGGTTCTTTGCGGACATCCTGATCTTTAGCACCAAGCTTTGAGGACATGAGCTCTGACATGCAATTACTCTGTCAGTTCCGAAGATCTTAGCACTTTTCTATTCCCAAAACACACTCGCCCGGTCGGAAAGGGAGTGGACTTTCCGATGACTAGCTGAACGTCTTATTTTGGCGCGGAGGAGGACTGGCAACAGTGGCGTTTGGCTAATCGGGCGAATACGACGGAGTGTCATCTCGCAGACATTCAAAGGCTCGACGAAGGATTACGCGTGGTTGAAGGGATGGGGGACAGAATGTTCGCTTTGCGACCAGCACCTAAACAAAAGCGGACATTCAGAAACGATCGAATTGACCAAAAAGCGGTATACGTCCGGTGATCCCATCTTGAGCCGCGCGCTGAAAAGGTCTTTCTGGTTTTCAATTACTGCACCGGGGTAAGTCCACGGACGTTTTAAAGCCGTCCTTGGAAACCGGGTAGAACCCAAGAGGTTGATTGGTTCAGAAGCTAACCCTTTTGGCCTCTTGTCCCAATACCTCCCTCATGTAACGAAGCAATGAGCGGGCACGCGATGCTGTCCGGCTGTGCGTGGCATTGACTGACCATATCGCTCAGAGCCATCTCAATTTTGACCAGCCTTTCGATCTTTTCACGCACATCCTTCAGCTTGTGCTCGGCGAGCGCACTGGCTTCCTCACAGTGGGTGCCATCTTCCAGCCGTAGGAGGTCGCTTATCTCATCGAGACTGAAACCCAGGTGCTGCGCCGTTTTCACAAAGGTCAACCGATCAATATCGGCGAAACCGTAGCGTCGAATGCCACCCGGAGGCCGCTTGGGTTCCGATAACAGACCACGCCGCTGGTAATAGCGGATCGTCTCTACATTTACGTTGGCCGCCCTGGCCAAGCCGCCAATAGTCAGTGAATTAGCTTTATCCAACATGATGCTTGACTCCGTACTTGACTACGGAAGTAACCTTATCTCATCAAGTCCATGGGCAACAGGTGTAAACGTCATGTCGAAATTCAAATCTAAATCCGGAGGTGCTTCTCTCGCTGTCGGGGGGGTTGCTGGAATTCTCGCCTCGGCTTGCTGTCTCGGGCCATTGGTACTTATCACTCTGGGCGTTTCCGGTGCCTGGATCGGCAATCTGACAGCTTTGGAGCCCTATCGACCGCTGTTCATTGGCGCGGCCATCGTCGCCATGTACCTCGCCTGGCGACGAATCTATCGCCCTGTAGAGCAATGCTCACCGGGTGAAACGTGTGCGATCCCTCAAGTCCGAAAGACCTATAAGATGATCTTTTGGGTAGTTACGGCTCTGGTACTGGTCGCTTTAGTGTTCCCTTACATTTTGCCCCTATTCTACTAAACGGAGATTTTCCTCATGCGTAAACAGCTTGTACTTGCCATGTTCCTCACTTTGCTCAGCATGTCCACCTGGGCTGCGTCTCAAAAAGTGACTCTCTCGGTGCCTGACATGACCTGTCCTGCGTGTCCGATCACCGTCAAGCTGGCCTTAAGTAAGGTGGAAGGGGTGTCGCAAGTTTCCGTGAGCTACCCTGATCGAGAAGCCGTCGTCACCTTTGACGATGCGCTCACTTCCATAGAGGCGCTCACCGAGGCCACGAGCGACGCTGGTTACCCCTCCACTCCCACGGCCTCAGAGGCGACCCCGGAGGGGCAATGAAGAATCCGAAGAACCTGCTCAGAGTTGGCATAGTAGGCACTATTCTGGTTGCACTATGCTGCTTCACACCGATTCTGGTCATTCTTATGTCCACCGTGGGACTGGCCGCCCTGACGGGCTATCTCGACTATGTGCTTCTTCCGGCACTGGCGGTATTCATCGGCCTTACGGTCTATGCGTTCTGGCGGAAAAAACACTATGACGCCAGCTACGAGAGCAATTCCAAAGCTCCAAGGAGTTTCCCGAGTGAAAAATGACCAAAAACTGCATATTGCTGTAATCGGCAGTGGCGGAGCCGCCATGGCGGCTGCCTTGAAGGCAACAGAGCGCGGTGCCCGCGTCACCCTGATTGAACGTGGGACCGTCGGCGGCACCTGCGTAAATGTTGGCTGCGTGCCCTCGAAGATTATGATTCGTGCAGCACATATCGCGCATCTTCGAAAAGAAAGCCCTTTTGACGCGGGCATCAGTGCTGCGGCTCCTGAGGTAGACCGAGCGAAACTGCTTCAGCAACAGCTTGCACGAGTGGAGGAGCTGCGTGACACCAAGTACGAAAAGATACTTCGAGAACACAAGGACATCACAGTCCTGAACGGTGAGGCCCGGTTTCTCGACACCAATAGCCTGTTAGTCACGTTGGCTGAGGGTGGTGAAAAACCGGTTCATTTTGATCGCGCCTTTATTGGAACCGGAGCCAGACCGGCAGAACCGCCAATAACGGGGCTGGCAGACACTCCTTACCTGACATCAACCAGTGCCTTGGCGCTGGATACCGTTCCCAAACGGCTGATCGTGATTGGTGCCGGTTTCGTTGCCCTGGAATTGGCTCAGGCATTCGCCAGACTGGCCAGCAAGGTTACCGTTTTGGCCCGGAGCCGTTTGTTGTCCAGTGAGGACCCCGCAATCGGGGAAGCTATGGATGCAGCGTTCAAGCGCGAAGGTATTGAGGTGCTTAGCCAGACCCTGCCCAGCAACGTGGACTATAGCGACAACGAGTTCATCGTCGAGACGCCTGCCGGCACCTTGCGAGCCGATCAACTGCTGGTGGCGACCGGTCGAACTCCCAATACCGAGGACCTGAACCTGGCGAGCATTGGCGTGGAAACCTCACGCGACGCAATTCAGGTGGATGAGCATCTGCAAACCACGGTCCCCGGAATATACGCTGCCGGAGACTGCACCAATCAACCGCAGTTTGTCTATGTGGCCGCTGCCGGGGGCAGCCGGGCCGCCATCAACATGACGGAAGGCGAGGCCAAACTCGACCTCAGTGCCATGCCCGGGGTCATGTTTACCGATCCTCAAGTCGCCACCGTTGGCCTCTCTGAAGCCGAAGCAGTTGCTCGGGGTTATAGCGTGGACACCAGGCTGCTCGACTTGGAAAACGTGCCGCGTGCGCTAGTAAACTTTGACACCCAAGGATTTATTAAAATGGTGGCAGAGCGCAACTCAGGCCGTTTGCTTGGGGTGCAGATTGTCGCAGCGGAAGGCGGTGAAATTATCCAAACGGCAGTGATGGCGTTACGAGCAGGTTTGACCGTTCAGGAAATCGGCGATGACTTGTTCCCTTATTTGACCATGGTTGAAGGACTCAAGCTCTGTGCGCAAACGTTCACCAAGGATGTAAAACAGTTGTCCTGCTGTGCCGGATAAATGATGTGAGCACGGCTTTAAGCTCTGGTGATGGGTTCCTAATGACCAATCGTTCCGATGCCATATCTTGCACGACCATCATTGAAAGAGCCTCATGGCCGAGCACGTGGATCATTACCTGACTGCCCAGGTTGTCCTTTGCTGTGGCAGCCAGTTGGCTACTTCCACTTGGTGTAAGTTTCAGCCAAATAGCCCCCTCAGAGATAACCGCAGCTTCAATGGCCTCGCTGGTTAAATTAACCGTCAGGCCTTCGCTCTCTTGAGCGTTCACGGGTTGCGATTGGACACTGCAAGCAGCCCCGATAATCACTAGGGTGAAAACACACAGTCTTAGTAACATGGATTGGGTGGCATCCCTTCAGTCCAAGTTGATTCGACACCATATGAAACGATGAATGCATCAGATTTTGTTGATACTTCACCTGCTTGAACTCATTTTCAACTTGTTTAGAACCAGACCGGTCTAATGGTTCAACGATTCTGGGCAGGCCAGCAGTTTGATTAAATGCTTGGGACCGGTTAGAGAATGAGCAATAGTTGGCGAATCTCTAACAATTGATTATGGTTTTGCGCTCCGACTGAACGTTCGCTTTGCGACCTTTCAGTTTGTCCCTATCTGGCAAAGAGGAGGCCTCTCCAGCGCTCCCCAAATGCCACTATGATCATAATCAGTCAGATCTCGTGTCTTCGATAATTATGACTTGGTCCGCCTCGAATGTGGCGTCGACAGCACAGGTTCCGTACATATCCACCGACTGGTCGGAGGTCAGACTGCCACCCATACTCGATGAACTTCCGCTATCCGTCACAGTAACCGTCACAAAGCGCGTCTCGTTGTCAAAACGGATAGCCAGGTCGCCTGGAGTGCCGGCACAGGGGTTATTTTCTGCGCTCGTAGTGCTTATCACAGCGTTTTGATTGCCGACGGTTAAAACCGTCCCACTAGCTCGGCTCAGAGCCACAAGTTCATCGACCACCACCAGTGCGGAGCGGATATAGTCTTCAGCCGAGGACACGAGTATCCCGTCTACGGAGACCGACGAACCTGCACCTATGGCTGCCGGCGTAAGCAACTCTCCCGATTTGGATACGATGCGGGTCCCATTACCGCCTGTGGGCGCTGCCTGTAGCTTCACGGGCAACGGATCGGCGCGTTCGATGGCCTCTCCCGGACGCAACTGGATGGAAAAGCGATCCGTCAACACGGCAGTCTCGACCGATCCGTTCAGAGTCAGGAAGTTACCCAGCTCCATCGCGAGCGCGTTCAGGCTCATCAGCCCCCGGCGATCAAGCAGGATCCGGGCATCATGATCGATGACAACAGTGTCCGTGGGCGCGGAGGCAATGAGGTCCTGACACGGTTTTGGGGGCGGCTGTTGACCATCGGGTCGCTTTGGATACCAGAGTTTACACTCGCCGGGCGGCGGCAATTGACCAGCCGGAATATCCAGTTCGAGAACGCCATGGCCAAAACCGTCAACCACGCCAGCCACCGAAGCCGATTCACCGACCCGACTTGCCTGGTAAAGCTCAGACAGAGGTCGCGGTGTACCTCCGTTCGTGAGATTGTCGAACAGCGCGGTATCGGCAGTGATATTCACCCATGCACAACCCTGGTAAAGGGAGGCCATATCGTATCGACGGATCGGGAGACTGTCGCAGAGCAGGACTCGTTGCTCCGACTGGTCGATTTCGGAAATAATGCCTTCCAGCCTTACCAGGCGTGAAGATGAACCATCGCGAATAACGTCGACAAAGAATACCGGACGCAAAACATAGGCATTCTCTTCAAAGAAAATTGACTTACCGAGATCCAGATCCAGCTGGACATGGGCAACCTCCCCGGTCGCCACCTCAAAGCAATCGTCCGGTTTAAGCGTGATAGAGCCGTCACCCGGCAAATCCGGTGTTGCTGTTCCGCTGCCGTCTGCCAACACCAATTCCACATTGTCCACGGCAAGCTCAATGCGGCAATAACGGCCCTCAGGGACGCCTTCTCGGTAACTCAACGGGAGGGCATCGTGGGTCAGATTCAGGAAGTCTACGGTAACGGGTGCCCCATCTCGTACCACCACTGGATTGCTTCCGTCTTCCGGTACCAGGGTTACCTGATTTAATGTGACCTTTACTGCCTCGAAGAGGTCTGTATCAGCCGGAGCGTCGGTCACAAACATTGCAACGGAGCCCTGTGAGGACGCTGAAACCGACTCAGTCTCCTCGGGCGAACCGGATGAGCTTCCTCCACAACCGGCCAGTGATAAAGCCAAGCCAGACAAGATAGTTATAACCAACTGTTTTTGTTTGGGTAAGTCCATAAACCCTCCGGTTTTAAATTCGCGAATATTTAAAAATGGAATCAAGCGACTTCATTGGTAACGGAAAATCACATGATCGAACCCTACACCCTCGTTTGATACTTACTGCTTTGCAAGAATCTGATCTCGTTTGCGATCGTAGCGTTCGTTTTCCTTGCGGAGCTTTTCTTCGAATTTTTGATGCGCCCTGTCGACCTTCTTGTCGAGTTTTTCGCGCTTCTCCTCGATCTTTTCGGGCTTTTCTTCCTTTCCAGCCTCGCGACGAAATTCCCGTTCAGCCTTATTAAGCTTTCGCTTCAACTCATCCTCAAGCTTAGCTACCTTGCGATCGTATTCGCTGTCCAGGCGGCGAAGCTCATCGACAGATTCGTCTCCGAGATCTGAAGGAGCTGGAAGATAGTCGTCCTTGTCGCTGTAACCGCGATCCAGAGGGTTAATGCCAGTCTTGCGGCGCACCTCTTCCCGGGCAGCTTCAGCAGTACGATCAATTACATCGACGATAATGTCATCGACAAGACGTTCTGCGGCCGACTGCGCAAAACTGCCGCCTGACAAAGAAAGACCCAGGGCCAATGAAATCGCAAATACGGACTTTTTCATAAATTAGGAGATCCCTTTTAAAGTGGTCAGAAAATCTTAAGCCTTTCCTCGATACGAAGACGAAAAAAATAGCTCTTTGGTTCGCATTTCTCGGCCTGAATTTTTCACGTAAGTATGGCTGGCCCTCAAAAAGAGGCCCTCGGAGCTAAATCTGAATGTTCGCTTTGCGACCAAAGCTCCAGTTTTATACATCCGAGAATCAACCGGTGACGCGTCGTAGTCCGTTTGTAGTGACCCGTCTTTTGCAGAGCTGGATCTTCCAGTTTTAAATGGACAGAAATCTTTGGGTAGGGGCATCTGGAAGCCAGATGAGCAATAGCTGGAATTCTATCTGACACATTCTAGCGAGACCGAAGTAAAGTCTACTATAGTGTACTAGAGGGGGCTCTGACATGCTCTCAAAGTCCACCATGCTGGTATATAGGCGCTATTCCGTGTCAAAAATGCAAAAAAAGTGGGATCCATTTGAAAGAGAAGAGGGTGAAAAGCGCCTAAATAAAAAGCTCTCAAAAGGTGAAATCACTGTAGGCCAAGCGTTGCGAGAGATTCGACAACGCTCTCTGGGCCTTACCCTTGAGGAATATGCGAGATTTGTTCAGCTATCTAAAGCTACCTTACTGAACATAGAGCGGGATGCTCCCAGTGTGCAACTGGGATCTGTTGAAAAAGCTTTGAGGCCCCTTCATTTCCGTCTAACTCTAGTATCGACTCTAGATGACGCTGACTGATCCTTGAACGGGGTGTTGAATCCGGGCCAGCGCAGATCACTAGAAGGCAGCAATAGAGTGGATTTGCTTGGTTCTGAGTTTCACGGGCGTCCGCCAAAGGCCAAATTTTACATTCCCGAAAGGCGAGCTTTGATATCGGCAAGTGCTTCAGCGAGCCCACGGTCCTCCATCGAATAGGGTGGTGAGAATTCTTTCATTGGAATCCACCAATCCCATTCCCCTGGCGCGATAACCGCAGCTTGGTCGTCCAGCAACACTGCGTCATTGCGACCACAAGTAACCTTAAACTTTACGGTTCCCACTGGCTGAAATGTTGGGAGATCTTTGAACCAGGACGGCACTACTTTTTCTTGAATCAAAAGATCCTGAATACTTTTAAGCCTCTCTTGACTGACAGAGGTGTACAGGGCCAAATCGCAAATTCGCGACACACTCTCAAGAAACCCATGGAGCCCAGGTCTGGGTATCTGTGAAACCGCGTTGCTAATGAGCGTTCCCTCCATATCTAGGCAAAGCAGAGGCCTTCTGGTTCGATAGCTCATATCTGTTATCCCATCAAAGATCTCGATTCTGTTCTCACTAAACGTGAGGGACTTAAGCTACCAGGCCGCCTCTCTCAGTCGCCTGCCTCGTTGGTTGAAATCGAACCCGCATGTTCGAAGTTTTCAACCGTCATACTGGACGAGTGAGTGATTCTTGCATAGACTCGAATCAAATAAAATCCTTTTAAAACATATAGATATAATTTCAATTATGGAATGCAGTCTCTCAAACAGGTCGATAAGCGAGCAAGCGATGAGCACAAAAGGATCAATTTCTTTCGGACCGCGATACCACCTTTACTTTCAAGAACTGCTCAGTGAAAACCCAAAATCGGTTTTTTTAGAGCTTGAAGAACCGCAGGAGTTCAGAGTTGAGAAACAGACTTTTAGAGGTAAGTCGAGAGATCTCCTTTTCGTTGAAATCCCCTGTGAAGACATGGACAAGATAGCTATTGATTGGATCAAGAAAAGAAAACTTCAGGGAGCTGTCGGTGGACCAGTGGGTCAAGAGTGGGGAAGTCCTGATTGCCCCTGGGAGTGAAGCCATGCGACTGGTTTGTATTTCTGACACACACAGCTTGCATGAAAGAATCCCACCTATTCCGGATGGCGATGTATTGGTTCATGCCGGCGACTGCACCGGTTCAGGATCATTGCCGCAACTTGATGATTTCACTCGATGGTTCGGAGCGCAGCCACATAGGCATAAGGTGCTGATCGCGGGAAATCACGATTTCTGCTTCGAACACCATCGAGTTTGGTCGCAAGAGATGTGCATCAATAATGGCATCACCTATCTTCGTGGCGAATCCGTTATTCTCGAAGGGATCAACTTTTATGGCTTCCCCTGGCAACCGATCTTCAAGCATATGGCTTTCAATGCCACAGATGGTGAGTTAAAGGGACGCCTAAAACTCGTGCCAGAAGAGACAAACGTTCTAATTAGTCACGGGCCGGCTCTTCACATCTTTGATTACATTCCCGACCAGGGCCTACACGTCGGTTGCTACCAACTTGCGAAGCGCATAGAGCAACTATCGAATCTGAAAGCACATATCTGCGGCCATATTCACGAATCATACGGCTACGGTATTCGTGAAGTTGATGGATTGAAGTTCGCGAACGCATGCACGTGTGACGCTCGCTACAGGCCAGTTAATCCGCCAATAATCATAGATATTTGATTCATTTACCCTCGTCTTTCTGCTGACAAGACGAGGAAAGGGCGAGGAGGCCTGAGAGTCCGGTGAAAATAATATATATAGATATGGATGACACTCTCTGTGATTTCCAAGGTGGATTTTCAAAAGCCGTAAAAGAGAGCCCAGAGATGCCTTACCCCCAATCTCAGTATCGCTTTTTCGCAAATCTCCAGCCCATTGAGGGAGGCATAGAGGCATTTAACGCCATGATTCGCTCGAACGTTTACGACCCGTACATCCTTTCCGCTCCTAGCCTTCGGAACCCTTTCAGCTACGCGGAGAAACGAGAGTGGGTTGAAGTTCACTTAGGTCCTGACGTCTGCAATAGGTTAATCCTCTGCGCTCATAAAGGACTTCTCCGCGGCGATCTCCTTGTCGACGACCGGTTGTCAGGCATGGGACAAGAAAGCTTTGACGGTCAGCTCATCCACTTTGGGAGTCTCAGATTCCCAGACTGGGCGTCCGTACGAAATGCACTCAATGTTTAGCAATAGCCGCATTCTGTTCGAATACAAGAATACTTACTTTCTTACTTTCTTACTTTCTTACTTTCTTCTTGGTCGTTGAATTCGATCATCGATTGAATCAAAACTCGACAACAAAGGGATCATAAAAGCATGCGCCCAGTAGAATTTGAAACGCAGGATATTGTTCAGGCCGGACAAGAAATTGAAGCAGATGGCAAGAGGGTGACCGGCTACGCCTTGAGGCGGCTCCTCGGCGGTGGAGATCAAAAAAGACTGCTGTCGGTGTGGCAAAACCATCAGAGCCATGGAAGGAGCGACGAACAACAAGCAACCGCTGATCTTCCGATAGAGCTTGAAGAGACTCTAGACAAGGTATGTAAGGTTTTGTCGGCCCATATCCGCTCTATGAGCGTCAATCTCAACGAAATTGCAGTCAAGTCAGCAACCCGACAAGTGGCAGATATTACGCGCGAGTACAAAGAGCTCAAAGATCAAACAGTCGCTGAATTGAATGACGCAGCTGAGATTATCGAAGATTTGGAGAATAAGAATTTAGCACTGAGCAGGAATCTCGAGGCGGCACTTGAAGAAAAAGAGAATGCTCTTGTGAAAGCCGAGGCAGACCGTGAAAAAGCAATCTCGCTCGAGGCTCGAATGAAAGAGTTGTCTGGCATTGAGGAGGTAGTTCGCAGGCTCAGTATTCTTGAGGGAAAGCCGAGCCAAGCTCAATAAAACGAGGTCTAGTAATAAGACAAAGATTGATCGACGGCTGAAACGCTCTATGGCTAACGTAAATAAAGTCAGTATCGCGAAACTAAAGAAAGACCCGTTGGCCGCTATCAGGGCTGGAGCGGGAGGCCCTGTTGCGGTATTGAGCCGGAAAAAGCCGCTATTCTATTGTGTTCCAGCAGATTTATATGAGGCGATGGTCAAGGGCCTTGAGGATCTGGAGGTAATGCGCCTGGTGGAATCACGCCAAGACGAGCAGAGCATTTCGGTGAGCTTGGACGATCTCTGAGTAGCTCCCCGCGACCAGGTTAGTGGCTGTGAAAGCGCCCCATTTAGATCTAGAAGGTTTTAGCGCGAAGCTGCGTATGTCACCGGCTTGCTGATTAGCTGACTCAGCGATACGGGAGGCAATGGCAGGTCATCAGGAGCGAAAGTTCAAATCACTCCGCGTTTGGATGCTGAGTTAAAAATTGCCGTCTAAAATTCATCCAAAAATTCGCGGGGAAAATTTTCTGTTTTTTTGTGTGTCAAGCAACTGATTTTAAATGGAAAAACAGTGATTTTAATTTTTAAAAAACTCCGGCTTCATGAAAGCCTTTCGATGCCCAAAATTTGATTTGAAAATGATGTCCTCTGTTGTCTAACCTATTTGCGTATTCCGGCGAACGTGAACACCCATACCGGTTGAACGTGAACGCCATTTTTCTTAACGCATCACCCACCGGAGTTTGTACTCCGGGTGTTCACGT
>LULX01000305.1_pt1 | contig 12599 bp, 9 predicted proteins | sample 729511 | NCBI WGS metagenome assembly LULX01 (sample SAMN03860278, study PRJNA289734) | marine metagenome | biome: seawater column; feature: ocean; material: water; isolation source: Red Sea water column Station 91 - depth 500m | place: Saudi Arabia: Red Sea | collected 2011-10-15 | depth 500 m
GTATTGACCACAAATGGCGACATGCCGGGTGCTATCGATGTCACCCTATAGAGTTCCGCATGAGAAAGAGATGCCACTGCTACCGCGATGACACCAACAACCATACTAATGAGCTTAGTAAATTTCATTTTCTATCCTCCACAGTAAGTTTCTTGTTGTGCAATGGACCAATAGCCTGACAAGTAAAGTCTAGCCCAATAACCCATAGTCGCAGAAGGGAATCTTAGAGTCAATTGACTGACTGCCCCAGATGTAAATCGTGGAATTCAAGACATTTCGTTCGCTCAATGATGCGAAACGATTGTTGTAATTAGTTCCGCCATTGGGAGTTAAATCGATCGTACTGACCGAACGCGCTCGATTAGGATCACAAGAAAAGCCAGTAAAATGCTGGGAAGCCAGATCATCGTAATAGACCATAGCGCACCAGCACCGAGAATGAATCGGATGAATCTTTGGACCATTGAAAGACGCCCTGTGACAGGATCTACTCCCGCAAAGCAAGCCGCAAACATCCATATAGCCGCAATCAACCGAATCACTGTTCCAGCCAATTCGCTCCATGTAAACCCATCAACTACTAACAACAATGACGGTGAATAAACAAAAACATAGGGAACAAGCAGGCCAATCACCGATAGACGAAGCGCAATCAAGGAGGTCGCCAGCGGATAACCGCCCGCAATGGGTGCAGCGACATAACAACCGTACGCTATCGGCGGTACGATTGAGGAGTAAACCGCGTAGTACAGCACAAACATATGTGCCGCAATTGGATCGACGCCAGCCTTGATTATGGCCGGCGCGATCATAATCGCAATAATGAGGTAGGCAGGCAGCGTCGGCAATCCCATACCGAGTATCAATGCTCCAAACATTGCCAGCAGCAACGCAATAATCAGATAACTTTCTCCAAATGATGAAATTGCAATGGCAAAACGTATTGCGATACCCGTCTCATTGACCACCCCGAGTACGATACCGATGAGTGCAACTGCAACCATGATATTCGCCGCAGACACCCCACCCAACGAAAATGCTTTGACTATCTTGATGGGTTGTCGCCTGAATTCAGGGCTGAGCACAAGCCCAGTCAACAAAGCCGTCATCAACCCGATAAAGCCTGACATGGACGGCGAATAGCCCAATAGAAAGGCTGTCATCAGGGTTGCTAACGGCAATACAAATAGCAGGGCATTGACCCAATCGCGCTGGGTCAGGCTTGGTATTTTCACACCGCTGACTGATTCGTGACCCAAACGAAGCGCTAGGGCTCCCCCAATAGGTCAGCCATCACAAACACGGCGGCAGCCATAATTGGTGGCGTCAACTGGCCGCCGGATGAAGCGGATGCTTCGACTGCAGCTGCAAAATTGTTTGAATAGCCCTGTTTCTTGATCATCGGAATAGTGAACACGCCGGTTCCAGCAATGTTTGCTGCAACGGAACCACTCATCATGCCGAACAATGCACTGGCAACAATTGCGGCATGGGCAGCGCCCCCGCGAATTCGAGCAGTCAGCACCGTTGATATTTTGATGAGGCTGTCTCCGGCACCGGTCTGACTCATCATTGCGCCAAGGATCAGGAAGACAAGTACGGTATTGAAAACTAGTCCTGTAACGCGTCCGAAGACGCCATCGAATGAGTACCACGCGATCTGCATAAAATTACTCAGATCCATTCCGAAATGCTGTAGGACTCCGGGGAGATGCGGCCCCGCAAAACCAAAGGAAACGAAACAAAAGGCAAGAATTACCAAAGACCAGCCCCAGGCTCGACGGGTTGCTTCAAGCAGACCCACCAGTCCCAGTGCGCCAGCGAAAATATTTTCTGGTGTTCCAATATAAAACCCAGTCCACAGCTCTTCCTTCACTTCAAAGAACCACCAGGCTGAGTAACAAAACGAAACCACCAGCAACACATCGACAACCCATCCAACCCATCGCCACTGGCTGGCCTTAATCTGGCCTGCGAGCGGATTCGCAGTTAAGGCAACACTAAACCCTACGGCAACAGCGATAAAACGTATATCGGCTTCGTCTATCAATGCAGCTGTAATCGAATAAACGATAAAACACGAAAAAAGTAAGCCAATACCACCGGCTACCTGCTGAACGGTCTGCGTTGACGGGCTAATTTTCATCGATGACTGCTACTTCTTTCCATTTTACGTCCTCTGCTGACACAAGAATTCGTTAGCGTACCCGGTACGACCGATTGTCGTTGATCAAGCATTCTAAACCCGTTGTTTGCGCTGCCAGTACCTAAGTACTCGCCGACGACAAGTCCAGTTTATCCATCCTTTGATCAGTACATATTAATGCTGTTCTATGCATTTCATTCAATGCGTTCAACCGGTAGACGACTGGACACCTGGCAACGTTTCATCCTATAACCTCGTTGCAACCCTAGGTACATACTCAAATGCTAGACAAAAAACCTATTTTTAGAGCCGATCATGTCGGCAGCTTGTTACGCCCGCAGGCGGTGAAAGACGCCCGAAAAGCTTGCCTCGAGGATGCCACTATCGATTCTGCAGCCCTGGCACAGGTCGAAGACAAAGCCATCCGCCAGGCCGTCGTCATGCAGCAATCGGCTGGACTCAAGGCAGTTACTGACGGTGAATACCGGCGCTCGTTCTGGCACTACGACTTCATGGGCCACCTGACCGGTTTCGAGCTGGTTGAACGTGACCAGGGCCTTAAGTTCTCGGGCGCCGTCCTTCGGCCGATTTTCCCGACGATCCCGGGCAAACTGGATTTTCCCGACGATCATCCCATGCTCGCCCATTTTACGTACCTCGCATCGGTGGCCGATGTGCAACCGAAAATCTCAATACCAGGCCCGAGTTGCTGCCATTTTAGAACAGCTGCTTCGGACATCCTGCCCGCGGAATACGCTGATCTCGACGTTTTATTCGCTGATATCACGGCGACCTACGCGAAAGCGGTCAAGGCTTTTTATGTTGCGGGCTGCAGGTATCTCCAGATGGACGACATTTTTTTTGCCTACCTGTGCGATCCCAAGATTAGAGCCGAAAAAAAAGAACAAGGATTTGATCCGGACTGGCTGGTCTCACGCTACGCCCAGATGATGTGCGAGGCTATCCAGGACCGACCGTCTGACATGACCATCGCCATGCACGTGTGCCGTGGTAATTTCCAGTCGACCTGGATGGCAGAAGGTGCCTACGACCCAGTGGCCGATGCGGTGTTTAATCAGACAGGCATCGATGTGTTTTTTCTGGAGTACGACACAGAACGCGCGGGCGGCCTCGCACCATTGCGTCTGCTACCAAAAGGTAACCAGCGGGTAATGGTTGGCTTCATCACAACTAAATCAGGCGAACTTGAAAGCCCTGATACTCTGCGTCGTAAATTCGACGAGGCATCGAAATACGTCGACCTCGGTCAGCTCGGCATCGCACCGCAATGTGGCTTCGCCTCGACCGAAGAAGGCAACAGACTGACTGAAGACGAACAAAGACAAAAACTCGAACTGGTGACAGAAACAGCCGAACGCATCTGGGGCAGTGTCTGAGCAGACACTCGATCGATGCTGCTGATTTGACTGCCTCGGTTTAGCTCAGGTCCGGCGGCACCACCGGCCAGATACCTCTTTCCCGTGCGGTCTGTTCATCCCAGCAGCCAATCACAATTCCCGGAGGCTCCCTGCCCGACATGGCATTGATCCTGTCAGGGGAGAGCGTCGTACGGGTGTGATGACGGCAGGCCCATTCAAATATCGCGGTATGTAGACGATCCCGTTCGCTGGCATACGCCGGATCTTCACCGAGATCATTGAGTTCCTGTGGATCATTTTCGAGATCAAACAGCATTGGCCGAAATCCATAGGCATACACATACTTCCAGTGCTGATCACAGGCCATAATCAGTCGTGCGTCGGCCTGGTCTATCCCCAAAGCTAACCGCGCCCGACGGGTCGCATAGTCGTATTCCGAAATTGCGACCTCACGCCACGGTACACCGGTTTGGTTATTCAACAAAGGCGTCAGCGAACAGCCTTCGATAAATTGTGGGCAAGGATCACCCCCGAAAAATTCGAGAAAGGTAGGTGCCAGGTCGATACTTTCCACCAGCGCCTGGCTTGCCGACCCGCGGGTGGCATCCGCAGATGCCCGCGGATCATAAATAATCAGCGGAATACGAACGGAAGGTTCGTGAAACAGGTCTTTCTCGCCCATCCAGTGATCACCCAGATAGTCACCATGATCAGAGGTAAATACGATCATGGTGTTTTCAAATAGGCCCTTTGCATCAAGGTAGTCAAACAGTATTCCCATTTGGTCGTCGATCTGCTTGACCAGACCCATGTAGGCCGGGATCACCCGTTCGCGGACCTTGTCGTCTGAAAGCGTACGGCAAACCGGATGGTTCTGGAACGCACCGTATACAGGGTGCGGATTCTCCCTTTCATCTCCCGAACGAACCACAGGGATAATATCGTCAACACTATACATTTCATCGTAAGGTGCCGGCACAATATACGGCCAGTGCGGCTTGATAAATGAAAGATGACACAACCAAGGCAGATCGCCTGCGGACTCGATGAACTCGATGCAGCGGCGGGTCATGTACGGTGTCTCGGTATGTTCTTCCGGTAATCTAGCCCGTTTGCCACTGTTTTCCAGCAGCCAACCGGACAACAGCTCACCGTTTTCACCTTCGGCAGAATTGGCCCACAATTCCCAGGGATTGGTACCGCCATAGCCTTGGTCACGCAGGTAGTCGTCGTAGCGTGGATCAACGTCGTAATAACCCTCGGGGTGCATACCGTCGTCCCGATCGAAGGGTTCAAATCCGCATTCCGCCACACTGATCCCGATATCTGAATCCGGATCGATGCCCAGCCATTGCATGCCTTCTCGATCAGCAATCATATGTGTTTTTCCGACCAATACTGTTCGCACACCCAGCGGACGCAGATGGTCACCGAGGGTCTTCTCTCCCACCCGCATGGGAAATCCATTCCAGGTCGCACCGTGAGAACGCATGTAGCGGCCGGTATAGAAACTCATGCGTGAGGGCCCGCAGATCGGTGACTGGCAGTAGGTCCGATCAAACCTCACACCACGTTCTGCAAGACGATCCAGATGAGGTGTCTTCAACGTGGGGTGACCGTAACAGGACAGGTAATCCCAGCGCAGCTGATCCGCCATGATGAAAAGAACATTTCCTGGGTTGGTCACAAGACAACTCCTTTAGTTATTCCCACCCGTACTGAGCTTAAGGCTCGGACAGTTCAAATTCTTGCCAGACCCTGTGTAAGATCGGCGATCAGGTCCTCTGGGTCCTCAAGGCCAATATGTACGCGGAGCATGAACGGCTTCTCGGTCCATGGCACCCGTTCACGTGCAACCGGCATATGGTTAAACGCAATCAGGCTCTCATAACCACCCCAGGAGGAGCCAATGTGGAAATACTTAAGGCTATCTGCCATCGCTTTCACCGCGGTTTCATCTTCAGAATGCATCGCGAGTCCAAACAAGCTGGAGGCGCCCTTGAAGTCACGCTTCCACAATGCATGGCCAGGATCATCCGCCAGCGCAGGATATAGCACGCGGTAGACCTGAGGCTGATCTGCCAGCCAGGTGGCTACTTTTAGCGTTGATTCCTGTTGCCGGCAAAGCCGAACAGAAAGCGTACGTAGCCCTCGAAGGGCGAGATAGCAATCATCCGGACTGGCTGCGTCACCGAGATTGTGCGCATGGCTGACCAGCATTCGGTGAGTGGCTTCACTAGACGACGTTACCATGCCGATGACTAGATCTGAATGACCGGCAATGTACTTTGTACCAGCCTGAATCGAGATGTCGACACCGTGTTCAAGCGGCCGAAAAAATACCGGTGTGGCCCAGGTATTATCCATAACCGTCAACACACCTTGTTCCTTTGCTACTCGGGTAATGCCGGGAATGTCCTGCATCTCAAAAGTGAGCGAACCGGGTGCCTCCATAAATACCAGCCGTGTGTTCTCCTGGATCAATTCCGCGATCGAAACACCTATGTCCGGTGAATAATATTCCGTGGTGACACCATATCGGGTCAACACCTGATTGCAGAAGGTACGCGTTGGGCCATAAACGCTGTCCGAGATCAGCAGATGATCCCCAGCACTGACCAATGCACCCAGAGCCACACTGATGGCAGACAGTCCCGATGTAGTAACTATGGTGCCATACCCGCCTTCAAGTTCAGCGATTGCTTCACCCAATGCCCGCGAATTCTGGGTACCCCGTGCACCATAGGTAATATCCGTAAGGTTCTTATCGTCATCGAATCGATGAATGTAACTGTCCACATCCGCCGACAGAATGGTGGACGCGCGGTACACCGGCAAATTGACTGTGCCCTCAAAACTGCTGGGGCCACGCCCCAGGTGTACAAGCTTTGTATCTTCCTTCATGATCTTCCGACTCAATTCCTCGTTCAACTTCCACTGCGGCTGACTGACTATTCTACAAGCTCATGTCGAACTGATACGGTACCGGAACAAAACACTATGCTAACGTTAACATTCAATCCTGATGAACATCGTCGACTTTATACCACCTGACCTGACAATCCTGTCAACCACGGGACTGGTGCTGCTGAGCTTTCTGACCTCCGCACTGACTGCAGCCGTCGGCATAGGCGGGGGGCTCGTATTTCTGGCTGCCCTGGCTTCTTTCCTCCCACCATTGCTAGTGCTGCCCGTGCACGCCATGGTTCAGTTTGGATCCAATGGGGGTCGGGCCGGACTTATGCTTGAATACATCGACTGGCCTGTTCTGCGCTACTTCTTGCTGGGTTCAATCGTTGGCGTCGTTATCGCAGGAAGAGTATTTGTTGCGCTCCCGGTCGAAGTCCTACGCGCAATCCTGGGACTTTTTGTGCTCTATTCTGTGTGGACACCAAAACTGCGCCCCTCCAACATACCACTACCGGGTTTCCTCGGCGTCGGTGCGGTCACCAGCTTCGCCAGCCTATTTGTCGGCGGCACCGGCCCCCTGGTTTCGGCCTTTCTTTCGCCGGAGCATCTGGGCCGCAAAAAGCTGGTGGCCACCCATGCGATTTGCATGACGGTACAGCATGGGCTGAAAGGGGTGATATTCGGTTTTCTGGGTTTCCAGTTCCTGCCATGGCTGCCGGCACTGGCGGCCATGATACTCGGCGGCTTTCTGGGCACGCTCGCGGGTAGACACATTCTTCACCGCCTGCCGGAAAAGCTGTTTACACAGCTGTTCCGTGCAGTACTGACCGTGTTGGGTCTCCGACTGCTGTTACTGGCATTTACCGGGTAATCATCGAGACTAGGAACGCACGACATGATCAACATCAGTCGAACACGCTGGTCCGGCCCGGCCAGCCGGCCCACCACTCTGGCCGGTATGCAGAAACGCATGGCGCATTTCCGCAGCGACGAGAGCGAACGGCGGGCAGATGAGACACTCGTGCTAGCGACTGATGTGTTTGTTGCCACTTATCCCAAGTGCGGAACGACACTGCTGCAGCAGATGCTCCACACCTTACGGACCCGGGGCGATATGAGTTTCGACGAGATCACGGAAGTGGTGCCCTGGTTTGAATCCGCCTGGGATATCGGCATCGACCCCGGCGCCAAACAGGTCGCATCACCTCGTGTTTTCAAGACCCACCGGCCGGCGGATAAATTACCTGATGTCGGTCGCTTTATTCACATAACACGTGACCCGCTGTCGCTGGCGGATTCCTTCTACCGATTTTTCTCCGGCTGGGCCTTTGAGAGCGGCAGTATATCGATGGATGAATTTGCACAGAAAATGATCCTTGGCGGCACGGGTTCGGGGCTCTACTGGCACCATGTGCTGACCTGGTGGCCCCGGCGGCACGACGAAAATGTGCTGTTTCTGTGTTTTGAGGACTTTCTAGACGACCCCACGACGATCATTGCCCGCGTTGCGAAACACGCCGGTATTACCCTTGATCCAGAACTTGCTGAGATGACTCTACAGCACACCAGTCTGGACTTCATGCGGGCCCACGCACATAAGTTTGATGACCACCTCTTGCGCGAGCACCTGGACCCGATTCTTGGACTGCCACCAGGTGGTGAAACACACAAGGTCGCCCCAGTTGGTGTACAACGTAGAAAGCTATCAACTTCTGTGCGCGACCTTTTTAACCAGCGCTGGCAGGAAACGATTGGCCAAACACTAAACTTACGAGACTATGACGAGTTACGCCGTGCAGCCATGTATGATTGATCACATTAAAACCGGCGTATCATCCTGACTTATGAATAGATCATCCGCAAGCCTGACCGCTCGACGCGATCGTCTCCTCGGTGAGAACACCCCGCTGTTCTATGACGACCCGGTGCATATTGTTCGCGGGGAAGATGTCTGGCTTTACGATGCCGAGGGCAAACGGTACCTCGACTGCTACAACAATGTGCCGCATGTCGGTCACTGCCACCCACGGGTGGTCGACGCGATTCATCAACAAGCGTCCACCCTCAACACACACACCCGTTATCTGCACGAGGGCATTCTCGATTACGTTGAGCGCCTGACGTCGACTTTTGATAGCAGCCTGTCGACCGCCATCATGGCATGTACCGGCAGCGAGGCCAATGACATCGCACTGCGCATGGCACATTCCACTACAGGCCGAACCGGCATCATTGCAACTGACAGTACCTACCATGGCAACACTGCGGCCGTATCCCAGCTGAGCACCAAGATGCCGCCAATCGGTGGCATGGAAAATCATGTGCGCCATGTCCCAACACCGGACAGTTATCGGCCATTGGGAGGTCAATTCGGAGAGCCCTTTACCGCAAGATTCATCGACGAGTTGCAACAAGCGATCACTGCCTTGAACAAAAGCAAGCATGGTTTTTCTGCTTTGATCATCTGCCCATACTTCGCCAACGAAGGGTTTCCGGACCTACCGGATACATTCATGAAAGAGACAGCCGATGTCGTACATAGCGCCGGAGGGATTATTATTGCTGATGAGGTCCAACCTGGATTCGGTCGTCTGGGGACCCACATGTGGGGACATGAACGGGTCGGTATCATTCCCGATGTAGTGACACTCGGCAAACCAATGGCCAATGGTCATCCGGTAGGCGCTGTCGTCACAACATCCGACATCATGAAATCTTTTCGTAGTGGGTACCGCTATTTCAATACTTTTGGTGGTAATCCGGTCTCTTGTGCAGCAGCAATGGCCGTGCTGGATATACTCGAAGAGGATCAACTGCTGGACAATGCGGCCGCTGTCGGTCGGTACGCAAAAACCGAACTGATCCGACTCGCCGATCGGCACGACCTGATTGGTGATATCCGAGGACAGGGTCTTTTCTTCGGTGCAGAACTGGTCACAGACCGCGCCGCCAAAACACCCGCGCCCCAGGAGGCAGATCAACTGGTCAACCTGCTACGGCAGGAAGGCATTCTTACCGGTACGCTGGGCGTCCATCGGTGTACGCTCAAAATACGACCTCCGATGACATTCACCCGAGCACACAACAACCTGCTCATTCATACCCTTGATGAACTGTTATCCCGTCTGTGACTACAGTCTCAACGCACCAGAGCAACGATCGGCGCTTTAGCCTGGCTGATATTGAGGATCTCGCCACCGCTGCACTCAAACTGTGGGGCGTCAGGAACTCACCGCCCCAACTGCTTAAACACCGCGAAAACACCGTTTACCGTGTACAAGATCGCTCCGGTAATCCCGCTGTGCTGCGCGTTCACCGGCCAGGCTATCACGATGAAAAGGCAATTCTGTCCGAACTGCAATGGATGACACAGCTGAATACAGAGGGCATGGATCTGCCGCGGCCGATTCCTAGCGAGAACGGCCGACTGCTTGTCTCCGTCGGCACCGGTCACAACACCGACAAACGCTATGTCGATGTACTGAGCTGGGTAAACGGAGATAAAATGGGACTGACCGGCACACCACTGACCCTACCGACAGATCAGATCGGCTCTTTGTTTTTCAACTTGGGCTACGCCGCCGCACAGCTGCACAATCTGTCCGACCGCTGGGCGTTGCCCCCCGAATTTCGTCGCCACGCCTGGGACCAGGATGGCCTGATTGGTGAGGCACCGTTCTGGGGTCGATTCTGGGACCTGCCAGATCTGGACCGGACCGACCGTGAACTACTTGTTCAAGGCCGGGAAGCCGCGTCGCAGTGGTTGACGGCTTACGCTGAGCAGCTGGACTACGGCCTGATCCACGCTGACCTCGTCAAAGAAAATGTACTGATCGACAACGGGACAGTGCGCCTGATTGATTTTGATGATGCCGGGTTTGGCTGGCGCATTTTCGAACTCGCCACCGTGCTGCTCAAAACCCGCGATGAACCGGAATACCCACGAATTAAACAGTCCCTGTTTGAGGGATACCGAAACTGCCGGACACTCCTTGCTGCAGACGAGCAGAGCCTGCCACTATTTATGATGCTGCGCAGCTTCACTTATCTGGGCTGGTGGAATGAAAGACGCTACGAGCCCGGCATGTCGGCCTATATCGAGCCCGTGGTTGCTGAAGCGAGAGCAGCCACCCGCGAGTTCTTAAAGACCGCCGGCTAACAGTTCTCAATGATTGACCCGGTTCAGTCGACTGAATTCCAGTAATCGAATAGTTTGTTATGGTTCACGATCGGAAAATCAGACAGCGAACAGCGGAACTGAAGATACTCATCAACGCTACTGGCCTTTGCCCATGCACGATACTCGTCGGCAGCAATCAATGACTCCGCATAGCAGGCAAATTCATGATACTGATCGTTGTGGTTGCAATCCAATTCATCCAGCGTAGCCGTATCCAGCTCTCGCACGTCGACCACAGTCTCGACTTCCGGTGCATAGCGAAAAATCTTGGTGATGTGCGGAAACGCTGTGACGAAGCCCACGCCTTCATAGCCTCTCTCACGAAAACAGACCTTAAATTCCGATACCGAAAGCCCAGAACTGGCCCAGTCGTACAACGCCGGTTCGTCTCGATCGATGATAGACAACAGATAGAGCTTAAATACTGACCGCCCGTCCGGCATATTCAGCATTGTCTGGCCCGCGCTAATGCCGTGATAGGGCTGGCAGGACAGAACCTGTGTCATAACTGTGCCCGCTGGAGAATTGTTACCTTGCCGGTAGTGCCATCAAGCGCCAGGGTATCTCCTGTTTTAATCCGGGCTGTCGCGTTACCCAGCGCCACCACGCAGGGGATGCCATATTCCCGACCTACAATGGCCGCATGCGACAGCGTACCGCCTTGGTCGGTGAGGCAGCCGGCAATCTTGGTAAACGCCGGGGTCCAACTCGGTGTCGTCCCTTCGCAGACCAGTATCTCGCCGATTTGAATTTGATGAATGTCATCGGCGCCCTGCAGTACTCGTGCGGGCCCCGTGGCCGACCCGCGACTCGCCGGCATACCCTTCAGTACTGTGGCACTGCCTTCTGTCTTGAGCGTTTCCAGAAACGCCGGTGTGAACCCGTCGAGCTCCGTCAGAATAGGGTCACTCAGCGATTCAGGCGGTACCCCCAGAAATTTCGGAATTTGATGACGACGTTCCCGCCAGGACCAGTAGTAGTCTTTTCTTTCGCCCACCTGTGCCGACAGTTCATTCCATCTTGTTTCACCGCGCGCCAAAGCCAGTAACTCGGGATAAAAACAGAACACGGTGTCTTCTGGATCCGACAGATCCAGAGCCTGGCCCAGGCCCAGCGCGGCTTTGCGCATCGGGATAGCCGTACGGTAATCAATGTAAAAATTGTGATCTTCGTTCCACCACAGAAAATTTGCCTTACGGCAGCTGTCGAGCGTCTGATCGAATTCACGCTGCTCGGCACGGCTCAGCCGTGAACGAGTTGCCTCCAGTGCATTTTCACGGTCGTCCTCAGCCGCTTTGCGCTTGGCATTGAAATCAGGTCGTTCACCAGATACAAGATAGGTACCAATAGACTTCAGAACGGGTGCAGGGTCTTCGATCCAACTGGGTGAAAGCGGATCCGCTACTGTCTCGGTGCGCCAGCCCCATTCATCCAAAAATTGATCAAAAGAATCGGTCCAATCTGCAGCTTCACCACCGGCCGTGCGCATTCTCGTCAGAAGGTCTGAGTACGTTTTGGTGCTGGTGAACCACTGAGTCAGATCTTTCTCTCTTACCAGGTCTACCATCTGCCACAGTGCCCGGTCCCCCTGGCTGATCCGGCTGTCGTACCCCTGCAGGAACGTGGCGACGTCGGCGTGGGGTATCGACAGTTCTGTGCACAAATCATAAAACCCGGCGTGATTGATAAGTAGCAGGTACATGAGCTCGAAGTGCCGCTCCCAACTCCAGCGCACATGCTCGCGCGTATACACCAGGTAATCCCCCATCTCTTCCGGACTCCGCCCGGATGTCTCATAGGTTTCGATCAACCGGTTGGCAGCCATCAGCGCATCGATCTCCTGAGACCATATATCGTCAAAGTCATCAACAAACCGTGGCAGCCGCTGCACCAGCCGCTGATCACGTGCCTCGAGAATTGCTTCGGAGTCCAACGCCAGTTCAGACCCGAACAAGTGCGTGCCAGCTACCCGCATGTCATAGCC
>LULX01000238.1_pt1 | contig 12501 bp, 8 predicted proteins | sample 729511 | NCBI WGS metagenome assembly LULX01 (sample SAMN03860278, study PRJNA289734) | marine metagenome | biome: seawater column; feature: ocean; material: water; isolation source: Red Sea water column Station 91 - depth 500m | place: Saudi Arabia: Red Sea | collected 2011-10-15 | depth 500 m
TGCTGAGTTCGGCTTCTTCGGCGTTGTGGTGTATACACGAGTGCACACACCACGGCGCTGTGGGCAGGCCTGGAGAGCAGGAACGTCGCTCTTGGCTACCTTGCGCTTACGAGGCTTACGTACCAACTGATTAATCGTTGCCATGTAAGCAAACTCCAAAAAACCATATCAATGAAACTTACCCCCTGTGCAGGGGGTAAAATTTAAGGGACGCAAGTGTAAGCCTGCGCCCCCGGACAGTCAAGATGACTGGTCTCTTTTTGACCACCTCCCGGGTAGGTAACTACCCGGAGGCAGTGCGCCGGCCCAACTCAGCTTTCGCGGTTGAGCTCGGCACTCAGAGCTTCTTCCACATCTGCCGCAGTCACGCCCTGCTCTTCCAGATCGCGTTTGCGACGACGCTCGTTGTGGTATGCCAGACCGGTACCGGCCGGAATCAGTCGACCAACCACAACGTTTTCCTTCAGGCCGCGCAGGTAATCACGCTTACCGGTAACCGCACCTTCGGTGAGCACCCGGGTGGTTTCCTGGAACGAAGCCGCAGAAATGAACGACTCGGTGGCCAGGGAAGCCTTGGTGATACCCAGCAACAGACGCTCGAACCGGGCCGGTTCTTTGTCGGCTGCATCGGCCTTCTCGTTCTCTTCCAGCACCTGGGTGATTTCCACCTGATCACCGGATAGCAGAGTAGTATCACCCGGATCGGTGATTTCGACCTTGCGCAGCATCTGTCGAACGATAACCTCGATGTGTTTATCGTTGATGACAACGCCCTGCAGACGGTAAACGTCCTGGATCTCGTTGGTGATGTACTTGGCCAGCTCGACCACACCCAGCAGACGCAGAATGTCATGCGGGTTGGACGGGCCGTCAGAAATCACCTCGCCCTTCTCAACCGTTTCACCTTCGAAGACGTTAAGCTGACGGTGCTTCGGAATCAGCACTTCGTAAGCGTCGCCGTCTTTCGGCGTGATCACCAGGCGCTTCTTGCCCTTGGTTTCCTTGCCGAAGGACACCACGCCGCTGATTTCAGCAAGAATGGACGATTCCTTCGGACGACGGGCTTCGAACAGGTCGGCTACCCGCGGTAGACCACCGGTGATATCCCGGGTCTTGGAGCTTTCCTGCGGAATCCGGGCTACCACATCACCCAGCTCGACATTGGCGCCGTTGGCCATGGTGACCAAGGCGTTCGCCGGCAGGAAGAAGATCGCCGTGCCGCCGCCCGGCAGCTCAACCTCTTCGCCCTTGTCGTCCACCAGCTGGATGGCCGGACGAATGTCCTTACCAGCGGCTGGACGTTCTTTGGAGTCAATAACCTCCATAGTGGACAGACCGGTGAGCTCGTCCGCCTGGGTACGGACAGTGATGCCCTCCTCCATGTTGACGAACTTGGCTGTACCCTTGGCTTCCGCGATGATCGGGTGCGTATGCGGGTCCCACTTGGCAACTACAACACCGGCCTCTACCTGATCGCCATTCTTCACGGAGAGCACAGCGCCGTACGGCAGCTTATACCACTCGCGCTCACGCCCCTGCTCGTCCGCAATGGCCAGGGCAGAAGAACGGGAAACCACCACCAGGGAGCCATCGATCTTCTCGATGGACTTCAGGTTGTGCAGGCGCACGGTACCGCCGTGCTTGACCTGGATGTTATCTACGGCGGAAGCCCGGCTCGCGGCACCACCGATGTGGAAGGTCCGCATGGTCAGCTGGGTACCCGGCTCACCGATGGACTGAGCTGCGATAACACCAACGGCCTCACCCACGTTGACCTCATGGCCACGGGCCAGATCGCGGCCATAGCACTTGGAACAGATGCCGTGGCGGGTCTCACAGGTAATGGCAGAGCGAACCCAGATTTCGTCAACACCAGCGCGCTCCACCATCTCGACGGTTTTCTCGTCGAGCAGGGTACCGGCAGGCACAACAGCATTGTCCTTGTCGGTCGGTGTAAACACGTCACGCGCGGTCACTCGACCCAGAACCCGGTCACCCAGGGGCACAACAACGTCGCCACCCTCGATGTGCGGCGTCATCAGCAGACCTTCATCGGTGCCACAGTCAGGCTCGGTAACCACCAGATCCTGGGACACGTCGACCAGACGACGGGTCAGGTAACCGGAGTTCGCGGTCTTCAGGGCGGTATCCGCCAGACCCTTACGGGCACCGTGCGTGGAAATGAAGTACTGCAGTACGTTCAGACCTTCACGGAAGTTCGCGGTAATCGGCGTCTCAATGATGGAGCCGTCCGGCTTGGCCATCAGGCCACGCATACCAGAAAGCTGACGGATCTGGGCAGCGGAACCCCGGGCACCGGAGTCCGCCATCATGTACACGGAGTTGAACGACTCCTGCATGAGATCCTCGCCGTCCTCACCTTTCACCGGCTGGCCGTCCGGACCAATCACCTGCTCCTTGGACAAACGCTCCATCATGGCCTTGGAGACCTTGTCGTTGGCCCGGGACCAGATATCGATCACCTTGTTGTACTTCTCGCCCTGGGTCAGAAGACCGGACGCGTACTGGGTCTCGATGTCCTTCACCTCTGCAGAGGCGGCGTCTACCAGCTCGTACTTCTCCGGCGGAATCTCGAAATCGTTGAAACCGATCGAGATGCCGGAAACGGTGGCGTAGTGATAACCCATGTACATCAGCTGATCCGCGAAAATGACGGTGTCTTTCAGACCCGCATCGCGATAGCAGGTGTTGATCAGGTTGGAGATCGCCTTCTTGACCATCGGCTTGTTGATCAGCTCGTAGGACAGGCCATCCGGCACGATATCGAACAACAGCGCCCGACCAACCGTGGTATCAACAATCTTGTATTCTTCGGTGCGAGAGCCATCTTCAGCAATCGCCACTTCCTTCACACGAACCTTGACGATCGCCTGAAGGTCGACCTTGCCAGCGCCGTAGGCACGATGCGCCTCTTTGACGTCGGCAAACACCATACCCTCGCCCAGGGCGCTCTTGCGCTCACGGGTCATGTAGTACAGCCCGAGTACCACGTCCTGGGACGGCACGATGATCGGCTCGCCGTTAGCCGGCGACAGTACGTTGTTGGTGGACATCATCAACGCACGGGCTTCGAGCTGGGCTTCCAGGGTCAGCGGTACGTGCACCGCCATCTGGTCACCGTCAAAGTCGGCGTTGTAGGCAGCACACACCAGCGGGTGCAACTGGATGGCCTTACCTTCGATCAGAACCGGCTCGAACGCCTGGATACCCAGACGGTGCAGGGTCGGCGCACGGTTCAGCATGATGGGGTGCTCACGGATGACTTCGTCCAGGATATCCCAGACCACGCCTTCCTCACGCTCAACCATCTTCTTGGCGGCCTTAATGGTGGTCGCCAGGCCACGGTGCTCGAGCTTAGAGAAGATAAACGGCTTGAACAGTTCCAGAGCCATCTTCTTGGGCAGACCACACTGGTGCAGGCGCAGGTAGGGACCTACCACGATCACCGAACGACCGGAGTAGTCCACACGTTTACCCAGCAGGTTCTGACGGAAACGACCCTGCTTACCCTTGATCATGTCGGCCAGGGACTTCAGCGGGCGCTTGTTAGTGCCGGTGATGGCGCGGCCACGACGACCGTTGTCCAGCAGCGCATCAACCGCTTCCTGAAGCATCCGCTTCTCGTTGCGCACGATGATGTCCGGCGCGTTCAGTTCCAGCAGGCGCTTGAGACGGTTGTTCCGGTTGATCACCCGACGGTAAAGATCGTTCAGATCAGAGGTCGCGAAGCGGCCACCGTCCAGCGGTACCAGCGGGCGCAGATCCGGCGGCAGAACCGGCAGCACGGTCATCACCATGTCGCCCGGCTTGTTGCCGGAGTACAGGAACGCCTCAAGAATCTTCAGACGCTTGCTGAACTTCTTGATCTTGGTTTCGGAGTTGGTCTGCGGGATTTCCTCACGCAGTGCATCAACCTCTTCCTGCAGATCGATACCTTCGAGGAGCTCCTTGACCGCTTCGGCACCCATGCGGGCGTCGAACTCGTCACCGAATTCTTCCAGGGCTTCGTAATACTGCTCGTCGTTCAGCAGCTGCCCTTTCTCCAGGGTGGTCATCCCCGGATCGATCACGATAAAGGATTCGAAGTACAGGACCCGCTCGATATCACGCAGGGTCATGTCCAGCATCAGGCCAATGCGGGACGGCAGTGACTTCAGGAACCAGATGTGGGCGACCGGGCTGGCCAGCTCGATATGGCCCATGCGCTCACGACGCACGCTGGCCAGTGCAACCTCAACACCACACTTCTCGCAGATGACGCCGCGGTGCTTGAGGCGCTTGTACTTACCGCACAGGCACTCGTAGTCCTTGATAGGGCCGAAGATCTTGGCACAGAAAAGACCGTCGCGCTCCGGCTTGAAGGTACGGTAGTTAATGGTCTCAGGCTTCTTCACTTCGCCAAAGGACCAGGAACGAATCATGTCAGGCGACGCCAGGCCAATGCGGATGGCGTCGAATTCCTTGCTTTGGTTCTGGCTCTTGAGAAGATTCAGCAAATCTTTCATCAGTAAAAGCTCCGGATGGCGTTAATCTCGGGCGGGCACTTCGCGTGCCCGCTCACGCTGCCAAAAACTATTCGGCTCACTCGGATTCCAGCTCGATGTCGATACCCAGCGAGCGGATTTCCTTGACAAGAACGTTGAAGGATTCGGGCATGCCCGGCTCCATCCGATGATCGCCATCGACAATGTTCTTGTACATCTTGGTCCGACCGTTCACGTCATCAGACTTGACGGTGAGCATCTCCTGCAGCGTGTAAGCTGCGCCGTAGGCCTCAAGGGCCCACACTTCCATCTCACCGAAGCGCTGGCCACCGAACTGCGCCTTACCACCCAGCGGCTGTTGGGTAACCAGGCTGTAAGAACCGGTGGAACGAGCGTGCATCTTGTCGTCGATCAGGTGGTTCAGCTTCAGGATGTACATGTAGCCAACCGTCACCGGGCGGTCGAACGCATCACCAGTGCGACCATCATAAAGCTTGGTCTGCCCCGTTGTGCTCATACCCGCCAGCTCAAGCATACGCTTGACCTCGGCTTCCTTGGCGCCGTCGAATACCGGCGTTGCCATGGGCACGCCGCCCCGAAGGTTGTGGCACATCTCCAGGATTTCCTTGTCGGACAGGGAATCCAGATCCACCTTGAACACTTCGTCTGAGTGATTGTAGATCTCATCCAGGAGCTTGCGTAATTCAGCTACCTTGCGCTGCTCGTCCAGCATCTGGCTGATACGCTCACCCAGACCCTTCGCTGCCGCGCCCAGGTGAGTCTCAAGCACCTGACCTACGTTCATCCGCGAGGGAACACCCAGCGGGTTCAGAACCACGTCAACCGTGTTGCCGTGCTCGTCGTAAGGCATGTCTTCGATCGGCATAACCGAGGAAATAACACCCTTGTTACCGTGACGACCGGCCATCTTGTCACCCGGCTGGATACGACGCTTGATAGCCAGGTATACCTTGACGATTTTCAGTACGCCCGGTGCGAGATCGTCGCCCTGCTGAAGCTTGCCTTTCTTGTCGTCAAAGCGCGCTTCGTGCTCCTTCTTGCGGTCTTCCAGACCCTGCTCGGATTTCTCCAGCAGTTCGTTCAAACCCTCGTCTTTCATCCGGAGTTTGAACCAGTCGGAACGCGGCAACTCGGCCAGGTAGCTCTCTTCCAGGGTAGCGCCCTTTTTCAGGCCCGGCCCACTGATCACTTCCTGCCCTTTCAGAGCACTCATCAGACGCTCGAACGTGGCACCTTCGACAATCCGGTACTCGTCCTTCAGGTCCTTGCGGTACTGGTCCAATTGCTCTTTCTCGATGGACTGGGCACGCTGATCCTTCTCGATACCGTCGCGGGTAAAGACCTGCACGTCGATAACGGTGCCGCGGGTGCCGGTCGGCACGCGGGAGGAGGTGTCCTTAACATCGGACGCCTTCTCACCGAAGATGGCACGCAGCAGCTTCTCTTCCGGCGTCAGCTGGGTCTCACCCTTCGGTGTGACCTTGCCTACCAGAATGTCACCGGGGCCCACTTCAGCACCAATGTACACAATACCGGACTCATCCAGCTTGGACAGCGCACTTTCACCAACGTTCGGAATATCCGCGGTGATTTCTTCGCTACCCAGCTTGGTATCCCGAGCCACACAGGTCAGTTCCTGAATGTGAATAGTGGTCAGACGGTCTTCCTGAACCACTTTCTCGGAGATGAGGATGGAGTCCTCAAAGTTGTAACCGTTCCAGGGCATGAACGCGATGCGCATGTTCTGCCCCAGGGCCAGTTCACCCAGATCCACGGACGGACCGTCGGCCAGCACGTCGCCACGGGCAATCACGTCACCCTGACGCACGATGGAACGCTGGTTGATACAGGTGTTCTGGTTTGAACGGGTGTACTTGGTCAGGTTGTAGATATCCACACCTGCATCACCCGCTTCGGTTTCCTCGTTATTGACACGAACTACGATACGGGCCGCGTCGACACTCTCAATCACACCGCCACGACGGGCCGTGACACAGACACCGGAGTCCTGCGCCACCGTACGCTCTACACCCGTACCTACGAGAGGTACCTGGGAACGCAGGGTCGGAACCGCCTGACGCTGCATGTTGGCACCCATCAGTGCCCGGTTGGCGTCGTCGTGCTCGAGGAACGGAATCAGAGACGCAGCCACCGAAACTACCTGGCGCGGAGAGACGTCCATGAAGTTGACGCTTTCCGGCGGAGTAACGGTAAATTCGTTCTGATGGCGAACGGTAACCAGCTCGTCAGTCAGACGCTTGGTCTTCTCGTCCATGGCTGCGCTGGCCTGGGCAATGACGTAGTTGCTCTCCTCGATAGCGGAAAGGTAAACCACTTCATCGGTGACCACGCCATTTTCGACCTTCCGGTACGGGCTCTCGAGGAAACCGTAGGAGTTTGACCGCGCATAAGTCGCCAGCGAGTTGATCAGACCGATGTTCGGACCTTCCGGCGTCTCGATCGGACATACGCGACCGTAGTGGGTCGGGTGTACGTCACGAACCTCAAAGCCTGCACGCTCACGGGTCAGACCGCCAGGGCCCAACGCAGAGATACGACGCTTGTGCGTGACCTCGGAGAGCGGGTTGTTCTGGTCCATGAACTGGGACAACTGGCTGGAGCCGAAGAATTCTTTAACCGCGGCAGCCACCGGCTTGGCGTTAATCAGATCCTGAGGCATCAGGCCTTCACTTTCAGCAAGGCTCAGACGCTCACGAACCGCGCGCTCAACGCGCACAAGCCCGACACGGAACTGGTTTTCGGCCATTTCGCCAACACAGCGAACACGACGGTTACCCAGGTTATCGATGTCGTCCACATTGCCCTGGCCGTTACGGATATCGATCAGAGTCTTCAGAACATCGATGATGTCTTCGTGAGTCAGCGTGCCTTCACCGGTGCTCTCTTCACGGCGCAGACGACGGTTGAGCTTCATCCGGCCAACCGCAGACAGGTCGTACCGCTCTTCAGAGAAAAACAGGTTGTTGAACAGATTCTCAGCCGACTCCTTGGTGGGCGGCTCACCCGGGCGCATCATACGGTAGATCTCAACCAGCGCTTCCAGCGGCGTGCGGGTCGGATCGATACGCAGGGTGTCGGACATGAAGGGTCCGCAGTCCAGGTCGTTGGTGTAAAGGGTTTCGATTTCCTTCACGCCAGCGTCGAGGATCTTGGTAACCAGCTCTTCGGTCAGCTCGGAGTTACACTCAACCAGCACTTCCCCAGAAGCCTGATCGATCATGTCTTTGGCCAGTACGCGGCCGTACAGGTACTCGGTTGGCACCTCGAGCTCGTTGATACCGGCTTTTTCCAACTGCTTGATGTGGCGAGCAGTAATCCGGCGGCCTTCCTCAACAATCACGTTGCCGTCATTGTCTTTGATATCGAAGGTCGCAATGTCACCACGCAGACGGCTCGGCACCAGCTCCAACTTGCACACTTCCGCGCCCAGGCTGAACTTACTGGTTTCGAAGAACATATCGAGCATCTGCTCGGAGGTGTAGCCCAGGGCACGAAGCAGTATCGACGCCGGCAGCTTACGGCGACGGTCGATACGAACGAACACGGAGTCCTTCGGGTCGAACTCGAAGTCCAGCCAGGAACCACGGTAAGGAATCACCCGAGCCGAGTACAGAAGCTTGCCTGAGGAATGGGTCTTGCCCTTGTCGTGATCGAAGAACACACCTGGAGAACGGTGGAGCTGGGAAACAATAACACGCTCGGTACCATTGATAACGAAGGTACCGTTCTCGGTCATCAGGGGCATTTCGCCCATGTAGACTTCCTGCTCTTTAATGTCCTTGATCGCCTTGTTGGACGATTCCTTATCGTAAATGATAAGGCGGACCTTCACCCGCAGCGGCGCTGCATAGGTTACGCCCCTAAGCTGGCATTCCTTGACATCAAAAACCGGCTCGCCAATACGATAACTGACGTATTCGAGCGCGGCATTGCCAGAGTAACTGACAATCGGGAATACGGATTTGAATGCTGCGTGAAGACCGGTTTCCCGGCGGTCTTCAGGAGCGGCTTCCATTTGGAGGAAGTCCCGGAACGAATCCAGCTGAATAGACAGCAAATAGGGGACGTCCATCACGGAAGGCAATTTACTAAAATCTTTGCGAATCCGCTTTTTCTCAGTGTAGGAGTAAGTCATCTGCATTCCCCAGCTTTAGACCTGATACCTGGTATCAAGAAGCAACCAATGTTCTGCTTCGGGGCCGAATTGCTCGGCTTGTCGCGCCGTCTTGAACAAGACTCTGGCTGTAGGTTATAGATCTGACATCAACCTGCAATTGCTCACCAGACTCTATAGCATATACAACAGAAAAAGGCCGGTGGCCCAAAGCCACCAGCCTGTCCATGCTTATTGCACGGTTTCGATCAACAGCCGACTCTTACTTGAGCTCAACAGAAGCGCCTGCTTCCTCAAGCTTCTTCTTGGCTTCTTCAGCGTCGTCTTTGCTAGCGCCTTCCTTGATAACGGAAGGAGCGCTGTCGACCATTTCCTTAGCTTCTTTCAGACCCAGGCCGGTCAGTTCACGAACGGCCTTGATTACGTTTACTTTCTTCTCACCAGGACCGGTAAGTACAACGTCAAACTCGGTCTGCTCTTCAGCAGCGGCTTCGCCACCACCAGCAGCGGCCGGAGCAGCGGCAACGGCTGCAGCGGCGGATACACCGAATTTTTCTTCCATTGCTTCAACCAGCGCAACAACGTCCATTACGCTCATTTCAGCAATCGCGTTCAAAATGTCTTCGTTAGACAGAGCCATGACTTTCTCCCAAAAATATAAAAAATGGTGTTCAACAGAATCAAGCAGCTTCTTGCTTCTGGTCGCGAACTGCCGCTACAGCACGAGTCACTTTCGAAGGAACTTCGTTCAGTGTCCGTGCCAGCTTGGTGATCGGTGCCTGTGTTACAGCGGCCAGCATTGTCAGTGCTTCGTGACGTGTTGGCAGCTTGGCAAGACGGTCGATCTGGTCTGCACCCATCAGCTCTCCGCCGACGGCCAGGCCTTTAATCTCGAACGCTTCTTTCTCTTTGGCAAAATCCTTCAGCAGACGCGCTGCCGCGCCCGGATCTTCCATAGAGAATGCCAGAATGGTCGGACCAACCAGGGCTTCGTCGATGCACTCGAACTCGGTACCTCGAATCGCGATCTTGGCGAGGTTGTTACGAACAACCTTCAGACGCACGTTTTCGGCACGAGCCTTGGCACGAAGCGCCGTCATGTCACCAGAGGTAACACCACGGTAGTCAGCCATAACCACAGACAGAGCACCACCGGCAGTCTCGTTGACTTCAGCGACGATCGCTTTCTTGTCTTCGAGTCTAATTGCCACTGGATTTCTCCTCGATTTCGCCGGGTCTTCCCGGCAAACCCACATATACCCCTCGCGGGGCTCCTAACGGTGTTTGGGTTCAGAGAGAACGTCTTCACACCGTCTGCGCAGGCGTTGCTTTAACCCTTGTGACCCTCTGCATGCAGAGGGTCTCGGGGGCCTGCGGTCTTTGACAGCCTTGGCTTCCGCCCAGACTACAAAGCAACCATCGATCAAAGAATCAAATAGCGAGACCGCTCTGATCGATAGTCAGGCCAGGACCCATAGTCGAGGAAATGGTGATCTTCTTGAGATACACACCTTTCGCCGACGAGGGCTTGGCCTTTTTCAGATCTGCCACCAGAGCCTCAAGGTTTTCCTTGATGTTCTGGGCAGAGAATTCAACGTTACCCAGCGGAGCGTGGATAATGCCGTTTTTGTCGGTACGGTAACGAACCTGACCAGCCTTGGCGTTTTTGACCGCGGTCTCAACGTCAGGGGTCACGGTGCCGACCTTCGGGTTCGGCATCAGGCCACGGGGACCAAGGATCTGGCCCAGCTGACCAACAACACGCATGGCATCCGGAGTGGCGATAACCACGTCGAAATCCATGTTGCCTTTTTTCACTTCATCCGCCAGATCGTCCATACCGACAACGTCTGCACCAGCAGCGGTTGCTTTTTCGGCATTGGCGCCCTGGGTGAACACAGCAACACGAACGGTTTTGCCGGTACCGTGCGGCAGCACGGTGCTGCTACGGACAACCTGATCGGATTTACGCGCGTCAACGCCCAGGTTGACGGCCACGTCGACAGACTCTTTGAATTTCACGTTCTGGCCCAGTTCGACCAGCAGTGCAACTGCCTCGTCAACCGAGTAAGAGCGAGTAGAGTCTACCTTTTCACGAATAAGCTTCTGACGCTTGCTCAGCTTTGCCATGTTACAGGCCCTCCACGTTCAGGCCCATGCTGCGGGCGGTTCCTGCAATGGTACGCACCGCTGCGTCCATATTGGCAGCAGTCAGATCCGGCTCTTTGGTCTTGGCGATCTCTTCAAGCTGCTCGCGGGTCACGGTACCGACTTTCTCGGTGTTCGGACGACCAGAGCCGCTCTTGATACCAGCAGCCTTCAAAAGAAGAACCGGTGCAGGCGGGGTCTTGGTAATAAAGGTAAAGCTACGATCACTGTAGACGGTGATCACAGTTGGAATCGGCAGACCAGGCTCCATGTCCTGGGTCTGGGCGTTGAACGCCTTACAGAATTCCATGATGTTTACGCCGCGCTGACCCAGTGCAGGACCAACGGGGGGACTCGGGTTGGCCTTACCGGCAGCAACCTGAAGCTTGATGTACGCTTCAATTTTCTTTGCCATGATAGATCTCCTATGGGTTCAAACGCCTTTCGGCTCCCCGGTTATTACAACTGCCAAGAGCAGACACAAAAAGCCCGCGTCGCTTGAGCGCGCGAGCTTTCAGATTCCTCGTTGCCGGTCAGTCCTTCTCGACCTGCCCAAACTCCAGCTCTACCGGAGTTGAACGCCCGAAAATCAGAACAGCAACTTTGACTCGACTCTTGTCGTAGTCAACTTCTTCAACCACGCCATTGAAGTCCGCAAACGGCCCTTCAATAACACGAACAATCTCACCCGGCTCGAATAGAGTCTTCGGCTTGGGCTTGTCAGCGCCACTCTCTACCCGACGCAGGATTGCTTCCGCTTCCTTTTCGGTGATTGGCGCAGGCTTATCCTTGGTACCACCAATGAAGCCAAGGACGCGCGGAGTATTCTTTACAAGGTGCCACGTCGCGTCGTCCATTTCCATCTGGACCAGTACGTACCCGGGATAGAACTTGCGCTCACTCTTGCGCTTCTTTCCCTCTCGCATCTCAACGACTTCCTCGGTCGGAACCAGGATTTCGCCGAAACGGTCTTCCATCTCGTGCAGCGCAACGCGCTCCTTGAGAGTGCGCATTACCTGCTTTTCGAAGCCAGAATACGCATGAACGACGTACCAGCGCTTAGCCATTGCCCACTCCTGTTAACCGATAAACCCGGCGACCAGCCAGCTGATCAGCGAGTCCATACCCCACAACAAAAGCGCCACAACCAGCACAAACACCACAACAATCGCTGTCGTCTGCACGAGCTCGGGCCTGGTGGGCCATACCACTTTCCGGATCTCTACTCTCGCTTCCTTCAGCAGCGTCGCGAAACGACGACCGCGGTCGGTCTGGAGGGCAACAAGCGCCGCCACAATGGCGAGACCTACAAGAGCCAGAACCCGATACAGCAGAGACTCGGCACTAAAATACTGATTCCCCACCACACCGATGGCGATCAGAACGAAAACAACCAGCCACTTCAGGAAATCGAAACGGCTGGCTGACTGAACGGCTTTTGACTCCATAGGAATCAACTTATGTATCCGGATGTTAAAAAATGGCAGGCCAGGAGGGAATCGAACCCCCAACCTGCGGTTTTGGAGACCGCTGCTCTGCCAATTGAGCTACTGGCCTGCACCGAAACAACTCAGCGCACTTACTTTCGAGTCAATTACTCGATGATCTTGGAGACTACGCCGGCACCAACGGTACGGCCGCCTTCACGAATCGCGAAGCGCAGACCATCTTCCATGGCGATCGGAGCAATCA
>LULX01000667.1_pt1 | contig 12411 bp, 10 predicted proteins | sample 729511 | NCBI WGS metagenome assembly LULX01 (sample SAMN03860278, study PRJNA289734) | marine metagenome | biome: seawater column; feature: ocean; material: water; isolation source: Red Sea water column Station 91 - depth 500m | place: Saudi Arabia: Red Sea | collected 2011-10-15 | depth 500 m
GCCTTCTACACCTACCATGAGGGGCCCTATCATTGTCTCAATCAGTAGTGGATTTCAACGTGCTGCCGGCAGTGACTCAAAATACTCGGTAACTCGGCGGAGATCATGCGGGGAGTCTACCCCTGGTCCTGGAATCTCACTCGCATCACACACCACTATGGCATCACCGTGCCACAGCGCTCTGAGTTGTTCGAGTTTCTCAGTCACTTCTGTTGGCGCAGGCGTCAGTTCACAAAAACGTATGAGGTAGCCAACGCGATAAGCGTAAATACCCAGGTGTCGGCGGACCTCCGACCAATGCACGTCGGCGTAATCTGATAATCCGCCATCGCGAATCCAAGGGATCGGCGCCCTTGAAAAATACGCAGCAAGTTGGTGTTGATTTCGGACAACCTTTACGACATTAGGATCCTCATACTCTGCTAGAGATTGGATCGGGCAACAGGCGCTAGAGATCATGGCTTCAGGCGTGTTGGGCAGTTCCCGTGCTACCTGATTGATCAAGACAGGCGAAATCAGCGGTTCATCTCCCTGAAGATTAAGGACAAGAGAATCGGCCGCTAAGCCTAACAACTGTGTTGCCTCCGCAACTCGGTCTGTACCGCTCAGGTGATCTTTGCGGGTCATGCAAACCGTACCATTGAAAGACTCTACGGCATCAAAGATTTTCTGGCTGTCAGTAGCAACGGTAACCGTGTCTGCATCGCTTTGAAGCGCGCATTCATAAACCCGCTGGATTAAGGGCTTGCCCGCGACATCGAGCAATGGTTTTCCGGGTAGTCTTTGTGAATCGAAACGCGCCGGAATCACGATATGATAGGAAAGACTCATACGACAGATCCACCTCCTGCTGCTTGAAGTACGGATTCAACAACCCCACCATCGGTTCTGACTTCCTGGCTCACCTGCCACCAGTCTTGTCCGGCTAGGGTCTGACATTTCACAGCGTCCTTTTCTGTCATCAGAACAGTCGAGTCTTGGTAGTTTTGCAGATCCTCGAGAGAAAAATAATGATGGTCAAGGAATTCAATCCGCTCGAACTGAAGTCCTTCTTCGGATAGCTGTTGGTAGAATCGATCGGGGTCCGCGATAGCGGTTATGACCACACATTTTTTCTGTTTAAAGGCGTCTAAACTCGACTCTCGCCCGTCGTTAATATTGACTACGGTTCCTAAACTTGTCGCCATGGAAGATTCACCGGGGTTGGGCTTTCCACCATGGCGCACTACAACGTTCACTGTGTCTAGGCGCTTCGGGGATTCTCTCAATGGACCCGCAGGCAGTAGCAGACCGTTGCCAAGTCCACGTTTACCATCGATAACTACTATCTCCAGTTGACGCCCCAGTCTAGTGTGCTGGAGACCATCGTCTGATAACACAATATCTATGGAGCCTGTTTTCAGGACCTCACTCACTGCATTCACACGGTCTGGGTCAACGACAACCGGTACGTTGATGCTGCGGGCGATGAGCAGCGGTTCATCACCACTGCGCAATACTTCCGTGTTTGGCGTTACCCGAACGGGATAGGACCCTTTAGCGCCGTACCCCCTGCTTACTATCCCAGGCTTGTATCCATGCGCCACCAACTGCTTTGCCAGATGAATGAGTAGCGGCGTCTTACCCGTACCACCAACAGTCAGGTTACCAACCACGACAATCGGTACATCGAAATCCCGGACCGTCAATACACCGGATTTATACAATAGGTGCCGAGCAGCGATGAAAAGCCGATAAAGAAAACTCACAGGCATAAGTAAAGCCGTTGCCCACGTCGGGGCATACCACGACTTAACCAACAATTTGCGAACTGCACTCATCAGGCATTGGGATCCGTACTCTCAAGCTCCTCTTTTTTCTGTCGAAAATGCAGCGCGGCATAATGACCATCCATCTCCAGTAACTGCCGATGCGTGCCTTGTTCCACAATCCTCCCGGCCTTCAAAACCAGTATTCGATCAGCCTCGACCACCGTACTTAAGCGGTGGGCAATTATCAGTACGGTCCGTTCAGCCGACAGTGCCTTGATCCCTTCCTTAATCTGACTCTCAGAAACGTTGTCCAGTGCTGAAGTTGCTTCATCCATGATGAGAATCGGCGCACACCTGTAAAGCGCTCGCGCAATAGTGAGCCTCTGCCGTTGTCCGCCAGAAAGCCTAACACCCTGCTCTCCAATAGACGTCTTCAACAAATCAGGCAACTTGTCAGAAAAGACCGATATCTTGGATGCTTCAACCACCTCAGTAAGCACCTTCTCATCAATTTGAGCAACCGAGTAAGCGACATTGCTTTCAATTGAACCGTCAAACAGCACTGCCTCTTGTGATGCAAAACCAATCTGGGAGCGTAGAAACTCAACTTGATAGTGTTCTATGGGTGATCCATCAATCAGTATCTCACCTTGCTGAGCTCGATAAAATCCAAGAAGTAGAGAGGCAATACTCGTCTTGCCACTGCCTGAAGCACCGACAAGCGCCACAGTCTCACCGCGATTGATTCGAAACGAGACATCCCTCAGGGCATTGTTGTCAGCCATATCGTACTGAAAGGTGACATTTTTGAATTCGATGTCTCCGTCTATTTTTTCAGCCATCTTGTTACCGCCAGTTTCCTCAATCGTTTTATCGAGCACGTCGAAAACACTCTCGGCAGCGGCTACACCGGTTTGGAGATGTTCATTTACGCGGGCAAGCCGCTTGACCGGACCCATTAACAACAGGATCGCGCCAAGATAGGAAACAAAAGTACCAGGACTAACAAGTGATTCGATAACACCACTCATTGAAAGATAAATAATAAGTGCCACAGTTACGCCGGCGAAAAATATTAGCAGCGGAACGCTGACAGATGCCACCAAAGCTTTTCGCATCGACTGTGCCCGGTTATCACGGTTTGCCTGTTCAAACCGTCTATTTTCGTGGTCGTAACTGCCATAAGCTTTGACAACGCGATGCCCCTGGAATGCTTCCTTTGCTGAGTGAGTTATCCAGCCCATTGATCGCTGGATAGCTTCACTTGTCTTTCTGAACCGCCTGTTGGCTTTTTGCATTATGACCGCCGCAATCGGAGTGACTACCAGGAAAACAAGCGTGAGCTGCCAGCTCAGATAAGCCATCCAGCTCAGCAATCCAACACACAAGATACTGTCCTTGATAAATATCCGTATCGCTATCGAACTGGCTACAGCAACTTGTTCAACGTCATATACAAGTTTAGACACCAAAAGTGATGACGGATGCTGGTCAAAATATCGACTGGGTAGCCGGATCATACGATCGAACATCAAAGTCCTTAAGTCATAAACCACATAGCGGGATACCCTGGATATACAGTACTGGTCAGAAAAAGACCCGAACGAACGCACCAAAAAAATGATAACCAGCACACCTGGTGCCCACTTGATCATGGCGGCATCGCGTTCGATAAATCCACCATCCATGATTGGTTTTAGTAGTGCGGCAAACGCAGTCTCGGCAGCGGCGACAAGAATCATGCCGACTATGCTCAACACAAATATCAGCCGATAGGGCCAGACATGGCCAAGTAGTCGCCGGAATATTCGCAGTCCGCTCAATGGGTTAACCGAATCGAGATGCTCAATGTTGTTTTTGCATTGAAAATGTCAGTTTGAGAAAACCAACCCGCTGAGCAGCATCCAACGCTGTCATAACCGACTGATGGGTAGCCATTCGGTCTGCGCGAATAATAACGACTGGGTCCTCCCACCCTGAAGAAAGGCTCAATAATTGCTCAGACAATTCTGCTGCGTCACTACCATTAAACTTCTTAGTCGATGAATCGCTTCCACGCTTCAAGACATATTGGCCCTGCTCTGAGATACTGATCACAATTACCTGCTCCTCCAGCGTTGTCTCTAAAGGGAGATCACTAGTTGGCAGCCGCAGGCTCAACTGAGATTCTTTGGAAAACGTCGTCGAAACCATGAAAAAGATCAGAAGCAGGAATACAACATCAATCAACGGCGTTAAACTGATTCCGACTTCTTCTTCTTGATACTGGGAGAATCTCACAGCTTCTGACTTCCCTGCATCAGGTTTAGCAGCCGTAACGCATGTTGCTCCATATCGACGGTGAGTTCATTAATTTTTCCCTTGAAATAACGGTGGAACATGAGACTTGGTATACCCACTGATAAACCTGCCGCAGTTGTGATCAAAGCTTCGGAGATACCCCCCGCCAGAATTTGGGGATTACCCACACCAACTGCAGTAATTGCCGCAAACACCTTGATCATCCCAATCACCGTTCCAAGCAGTCCCAACAGGGGCGTTATTGCGGCTATAGTGCCTAATGCATTGAGGTATTTTTCAAGTTCATGGACAACGTGCCGCCCCGCCTCTTCGATCGACCTACGAATATCGGCAGGCGCTTGATTTGAAAAAGACAGTCCTGCAACGAGAATTCGACCAAGATATGAACTTTGTTCGAGTTCCTCAAGTCGGTCATCTGTTAGTTGATGTTGCTCCAGCAAGTGTTCAATGTCTATAACGAGGTCAGCCGGAGCTACACTGTCTTTCTTCAAGGTCCATAATCGTTCGATAATAATTGCAACCGAGATCACAGAACACAATATGATCGGCACCATTAGCCACCCACCGCTACTGATTAGTTCGAACATCTAATGGACCTCTCGCGCCTTGGATTATCGTATTGGTTGTGATTCTACCGACAATATCTACTCTATCGGTGTGTTGGGGTGAGTTTGGTATCAACTGTGCCAGAAACGTCGATAATGTCGGACCCATGTGCGAACCGTATTTCTTCTGTTACCACTTTTGATGATGATCTCTCCGTGCTGTGCAGTATTAAGCAAACGGATACCCAGTCGTTCATATTGGTCGATCACCTCTGGACTGGGGTGTCCATAGCGATTATGCGAGCCCGCACTCACAACCGCAATTTTCGCCCCCACAGCGGCTAGGAAAGATTGTGTAGATGAGGTGTTCGATCCGTGGTGCGGGACTACCAGTACCGAGGATTCTAGTTCGGTTCCGTAGGCTCTGACCAGAGCCTGTTCAGCTTTTGCCTCGATATCCCCAGTCAGTAGAATGCGACCACCACCACTAATGATCTGAACAACACACGAAGAATCGTTGGAACTAAGACGGTCGTCACCAACGGGCCACAAAATTCGGAATTCTACTTCGTTCCAGAACCAGGTCTCTCCAGAGCGACATCGCCGACTACCTTCGAGCCTGTCAGATTCCCCTGATAGAACATCATCTACAGGCAGATTGAGTAATATAGCGTCCAAGCCGCCCGCATGATCTGCTGCAGCGTGACTTACTATTATTCGATCCAACCGGGTGACTCCGTGTCGCCTGAGCGCCGGTAGCAGCACTCGTTCCCCTGTACTGAACTGTCCAAATTTTGGTCCGGTATCAAACAACATCGCGTGATCACGCGTCTGAACCAGAATTGCCAGTCCTTGACCAATGTCAAAAACCCGCATCCGTACTTCATGATTTTTGATGCCGGAAGTAGGCGTTGAGCCGACCAACAGAATCACAGTCACAGTTCCTATTAATAAAACCCGGAGCTTTCTAACATAAAGGATCGTGCCTACTAAAACCCCTACAACCAGGAGTAGCTGGTTGTTGTTGGACACATCCAGGGTGGAAAAACTAAATTGATCAAGTAAGCTAAGGGGCTTCAAAAGCCAGGTTATCATCCATCCACTGGCGGCTAAAAGCCCTCCGCCAATTGACCCACCAATAAAGAGCAGGCCAAAACAACCACTCAGAATCATTGGCACAACCAGCAACCCAAATACTGGCACATAAAATAGATTTATGAATGGTGAAACCAGAGACACGCTTCCGAAATACAATGCTTGTACAGGCAGCAAGCCAACAAACAAAGCGAATTGGATAACGCATAGGGTGAATACGTAATTCCGAACCGTATATCCAACCGACTTGTCTCCAACTGAATAGTGGCTCACTGTCGAGATTTTTTTTCGATAAACTTTTTGCGCGCGGAAGATTACCCACACTGCTACAAAAGACAACCAAAACCCAGCTGAACCAACATCTATTGGGTTCAGTATTCCCACCGTTAGCATTGCAAGCCCAAGGAACACTTCCGGACGATACATCCGATTAGCCAAGACGCCTAAAACCGTATACGTCGCTAACATAGTCAACGCTCTTACCGCCGGAAGCGGGAAGCCGGCCAAAGCCGCGTAAGAAAATCCAAGCAAAAGACCTCCGACTGACACCAGGTGAGGGCGTGGAATCCTACCGCCTGACAATAGGCCCACCCGCCACAGTAACCGAATAATAAGGCAACCAAAAAGACTTGCTAAACCAACGTGCAAACCGGAAATCGCCATCAGATGCCCTATGCCTGAAATTCGAAAGGTCTTCCATTGTTGTGTAGAAATAGCTGAGCGCTCTCCTATCGCAAGTGCCAGAATAATGCCTAGAGCAGGTTTCTCTCCCAGGGCATCTTGAATCTTTAACCGGAGACGATTACGCAGGGAGAGAATAAAATTCTCTGATTCAGCCTTTCCTATCAGTAGGGGAACTGCTTTATACACATAGCCGGTTGCTTGAATGTGCTCTCTGAAATACATCAATTCCCGATCATGGGTGCCCACGTTGCGATACCCACGAACAGGCTTTAACTTTATCTGTAACTGCCACTTCTGCCCTGGTTCGAGTATCGGTCTATCCCCATACCAACGAAGGCGAACGTTACTCCGCCTGGCACTTGTGACCGTCCCTGCGATTAGTTGATGAAGTCTAAAGTCGAACTGCGTGTGAGTCGTTCTAACAACAGGGATACTGTTTACTACTCCGACTGCTGTAACTGGTTGGTATAGGAAATGCCGGTCGGGTCGTTTTTCTAATTGATATTGCGCATAAACACTGGCCCACAACATGCCAAGGCCTAGGCAAGCCAAATAACGAGTCCATCCCTTTACGACCCCAAAACACAAACAAACTACACCACATGCCCACAGAAGCGCAGTCAACGAGACGCACAAATGGATAAACAGAGATATCACCAGGCAATCAAGCTATTAGATTAAACAGAACAATTCTGGAGAGTTCCATTCGCAAGTTTGTAGGTATGATCAAGTTTCCTTGCCAAGCCTAGATCGTGGGTGGCCATAACAAGACTCGTGCCAAACTCGCTATTTAGAGCAAAAAAGAGCTCTTGAACTGAATTTGCAGTCTCGTAATCAAGGTTCCCTGTTGGCTCGTCGGCCAGGATACAGTCGGGCTGCCCAACAAGTGCACGGGCTACAGCAGTTCGCTGTCTCTCTCCTCCGGAGAGTTCGCCTGGCTTATGATGTTCTCGTGCCCTCAAGCCTGCCTTTTCCAATAACTGCGACGCATCAGATAAAGCTGAAGTATGAGATTCGCCACGAATCAATAACGGCATTGCTACGTTTTCCAAAACTGTAAACTCCGGCAAGAGATGATGAAACTGGTAAATAAATCCAAGCGAGCGATTTCGAAGAGCGCCAATAGCCTTTTCACTCAAGCCCGCCAGTGGCTGACCACATAATTGAACGCTGCCTTGTGTTGGCCTATCCAGGCCGCCCAGTAAATGCAAAAAAGTACTCTTCCCGCTGCCTGAGGCCCCGACTATCGCGATAGTCTCACCTGCTGCCACTGTCAGGTTGATATCGTTAAGCACCTGAACCAGGGTGCCTGCCTCTGTAAACGATTTATATAGCCCGGAACATGCCAGAATTGGATTAGTCGGGTTATTCATATCGTAAAACCTCGGCGGGATCAGTTCTCGAAGCTCTCCACGCGGGGTACAACGTTGCGACCACACTCAAGACAAATGAAATGGAGATAATCTGGGAAACATCCCTCCACTTTAGCTGAGCAGGAAAGTCAGTGATCACATATACGCTTGACGGAAAGAACTCGATTCCAAACAGCCCCTCCAACCAAGGGACCAGGGTTTCTTCATTTACAGCCGTTATTACCCCCGAGATACCGCCGATAAATGTTCCGATAAGCCCGATCAGCGTACCCTGAATCACAAAAATAGCCATCACCCTGCGCGGTCCCAGTCCCAAGGTCCGTAAGATAGCGACATCTGGGCGCTTATCAGTCACCAGCATCACCAGAGTAGATACGATATTGAATGCAGCAACCGCAACGATAAGCAGCAAAATGATGAACATCACCCGCCGTTCTATTTTTATCGCCCGGAAGAGATTGATGTGTTGGATTGTCCAGTCAGTTACGCGGTACTCTGCTCCCAGAACTCTGGAAAGCTGCTCTCTTATTCGGGGTGCCTGGTATAGGTCTGCAAGTTTTAAACGCCGGCCGCTGACCAAGCCCTCGGTCTTAAAGAGTCGAACCGCGTCACCCAAATGCAAAATCGCTAAACCGTTATCATGCTCGTACATGCCGAGCTCAAAGACTCCTGCTACAGTAAATCGTTTCAGCCTAGGCAACAGCCCCGCTGGAGTAATCTGGCCATTTGGAGCAACCAGGGTTACTTTCTGACCCACCGACACACCCAGTTGTCGCGCAAGTTCCGATCCGAGAACAACCTGCCATTTACCCGATTCTAGGGCGTTCCAATTGCCGTCTTTCATATTCTCAGACAAATTGGAAACACCGACCTCTTCTGCAGGTAACACGCCTCGAATCAACGCTCCTTTGACCATTCGGCCGCCCGTCAAAAGGCCCTGACCAAGTATAAAAGGCGCCGAGGCCAGTATTTCTGGATGTTTGTTGATTTCGCTTTTGACTGTCTCCTGTTCGCTAAGCCATCCATTGTGACCGCTAACAGTGACATGCGATGCGACTGAAAGTATTCTTTCTCTGAGTTCGCGCTCAAAACCATTCATGATGGATAGAACAGTGATCAATGCCCACACACCGATCGCGATTCCGATCATCGATGTCATCGAGATAAAGGAGATAAAATGATTGCGCCTTTTAGCTCGGGTATAGCGCAACCCAATTAACAGCTCCAGTGGCCGGATCATGGTAATTCGCAGGCAATCAGAGCATCTTGTGACAACAGATCAAAGCACCTTAATTGTTGTTGTCAGATCGCAGGTGTGGGAACAATAATACGTCCCTGATCGACGAGCACCCCGTCAACAACATTACAAAACGGTCGACGCCTAGTCCACCGCCAGCGTTTGGTGGCAAACCATACTCCAGCGCGGTAATGTAGTCCTGGTCAAAAAACATAGCCTCCTCATTTCCAGAAGACTTCGCGAGTGCTTGCCGCTCAAATCGTGTCGCTTGATCTTCTGCATCGTTTAACTCTGAAAAGCCATTAGCCAGTTCCCGCCCCGCTATGAATAGTTCAAACCGATCAGTCAGAGTAGAGTCATCGTCATTGCGTCTGGACAACGGTGAGACCACTTCCGGGTAGGCGGTTATATAGGTAGGTTGTATCAGGTAATCCTCTACAGTCGCTTCGAACACCAGCATCAATATCTCGCCAGTCGACAAATCTGAATCGACCTCAACGCCGTTGGCCAGAAGTATGCTTGTCAGCTTTTTTTGATCTTTAATGTCAGAGCTTGAAAGCTTGGGGTTATGCCTCAGAACAGCCTCACTCATATTCAGCCTTTCAAAAGGCTGGGCGAGGTCGATGCTGTGTCCTTCATATTCAAGTTTTGTGCTGCCATTGACATCCTGAGCAACTATTCTGAGCATCTCTTCAGTTAGGTCCATGTAGTCGCTGTAGTCAAGATAGGCTTCGTTGTATTCAAGCATCGTGAACTCTGGATTGTGTTGAGTACTCAACCCTTCATTACGGAAATTCCGATTTAATTCGTAGACTCGCTCAAAACCACCGACCAGACAGCGCTTAATATAGAGCTCCTGAGCGACTCTCAGGTAAAGATCCCGATCAAGAGCGTTGTGATGTGTAACGAAGGGTTTTGCGTTTGCACCACCCGGAATCGCCTGCATGATTGGCGATTCGATCTCGATATAGCCCCGATCATCCAGAAACTTGCGAAGCGACCTGATGGTCGCTGCTCGCTTACGAAATACTTCACGTGAAGTTTCGCTGACCAGTAAATCTATATATCTCTGACGATAGCGAATTTCCACATTCGTCAGCCCATGATGTTTCTCGGGCAGTGGGTGCAACGATTTAACCAACAGTTGAAACTCAGACACCTCGATCGTCAATTCACCTGTCTTTGTGATAAATGGACGCCCAATGACGCCGATAATGTCTCCAATATCAAACTTCTTGAACGATTCATTGTATTGCCCGTCAGGTAATCGGTCGCGCTGCGCGTACAACTGGATCCTGCCGGACTCATCCTGAATATGTGCGAAACTGGCCTTACCCATAATGCGTCTGGACATAAGACGTCCAGCCAACTTGATTTCATCTCCTCTTGTTTCCGGCTCTTGAGAGGCAAGTCTTTCCTGCTGCTCGAATACACTCTTTGCACAACTGTCCCGTCGAAAATCATTAGGGTACGGATTTCCCTGTTGACGTAACTTGGATAGTTTCTCTTTCCGCTGTACGGTTTGATCGTTTAGGTCGCTTACCATGTTTCTAACTTTTCAGTGCCTTAGAGAGCAGCTTTTAAACTCGCTTCTATAAATTGTCCGATATCACCGTCTAACACGGCCTGTGTGTTGCCCGTTTCCACACCCGTTCGCAGGTCTTTGATTCTAGATTGATCCAAAACATAAGACCTTATCTGACTGCCCCATCCGATATCCGCTTTAGAATTCTCTAGTTCCTGCTGTTCCTCCTGCCGCGCACGCATCTCCGCCTCGTAAAGTCGCGATTTCAGCATGGACATCGCTTCTGCTTTATTGCGATGTTGGGAGCGATCGTTCTGGCATTGCACAACAATCCCACTCGGCAGATGCGTAATCCGAACCGCGGAATCAGTCCTATTCACATGTTGTCCACCTGCACCGCTTGCCCTGTACGTGTCGATTCGGAGGTCTGCAGGATTTATTTCGACTTCAAATCGGTCATCGACCTCGGGATAAACAAACACAGAGGCAAATGACGTATGTCGCCGGTTCCCCGAATCAAAGGGGGATTTTCTGACCAACCTGTGAACGCCGGTTTCGGTTCTGAGATAGCCATAGGCATACTCGCCACTCACATGAATGGTCGCACTTTTGATGCCGGCTACTTCGCCTTCTGACTTTTCAACCAGTTCGACCGAGTATCGCCCTGATTCCGACCAGCGTAAATACATTCGCAGTAGCATTTCTGCCCAGTCCTGCGCTTCGGTTCCTCCGGAACCAGCCTGAATATCGACAAAAGCACTGGCTTCATCCGCTTCACCGGAAAACATTCTTCGAAACTCGAGCTTCTCCAGTTTCTGTTTGGCACCTTCCGACTCTTTTGCTATCTCCTCTATCGTTTCATCGTCATTTTCAAGCCGTGCCAGCTCAAGTAAATCAAGTAAATCGCTGAACGTCCGGGCCAGGCCATCCAACTGTTCCACTGTTTCCTCGAGCCTGGCTCGTTCTTGGCCGAGGCGCTGAGCTTCTTCTGGATTATTCCACAGTGAAGGATCCTCTAACCGAAGTAAAATTTCTTCTAGACGCTCTTTTCGGGAGTCATAGTCAAAGATACCCCCTGAGCCCTTCAATTCGCTGAGCGCAATCATTTAGATCCTGAAATATTTCTCCTGGCTCTGCCATGATAAATCTGGTTCGGATAAACTATAATTATGGAAGGGGAAGGATACCGGATTTCCAGTTAATTCGATACGGACAGCATCATCTGCATATCCAGTTGTCCATTGACCCACACCTGTCGTTCGTTTGTGATTGTACATCGACGTCACAGTGCACCAGGTTTGCACTTGGCGAGCACAGGCATCTAAATAAAGAAACAGTAACATTGAAGGTGTGATTTAGCGGTATGCAAATAGGAATACCCAGAGAAATATATCCCGAAGAATGTCGCGTAGCAGTAACCCCTGAGGTTGTCAGTCATCTGACCGAGCTGGGCTTCACCGTTAAACTCGAATCCAATGCCGGCAAACCTGCAAGTTTCTCAGATGCTGCGTATACCCGAAGTGGTGCTGCGATTGTCACCAGTGCGGTCGAAATCTGGGAATCCAGTGACATTCTCCTCAAGGTAAGAGCACCATCAGAACATCCCGATCTCGGTCTACACGAGGCATCACTTCTTAGCCCAGAACAGACTCTAATATGTTTTATATGGCCAGGACAGAACCCAGAACTTGTGTCTCGCCTTTCCGATTCGGGAGCTCATGTCTTGGCAATGGATGCTGTACCTAGAATTTCTAGAGCTCAAAAATTCGATGCATTGAGCTCTATGGCAAACGTTGCTGGATATCGCGCCATCATAGAATCAGCTGGCGAGTTTGGCAGATTCTTCGCCGGTCAGATCACAGCCGCCGGTAAGGTGCCTCCGGCTCGGATACTTGTGATA
>LULX01000279.1_pt1 | contig 12394 bp, 9 predicted proteins | sample 729511 | NCBI WGS metagenome assembly LULX01 (sample SAMN03860278, study PRJNA289734) | marine metagenome | biome: seawater column; feature: ocean; material: water; isolation source: Red Sea water column Station 91 - depth 500m | place: Saudi Arabia: Red Sea | collected 2011-10-15 | depth 500 m
TGACGAGATCGACGCTGTCGGCCGCCATCGTGGTGCCGGCATGGGCGGTGGTCACGACGAGCGTGAGCAGACCCTGAACCAGTTGCTGGTTGAGATGGATGGTTTTGAGGGTAACGAAGGCGTTATCGTCATTGCTGCGACCAACCGTCCGGATGTTCTTGACCCTGCGCTGTTGCGTCCGGGTCGTTTTGACCGCCAGGTGGTGGTCGGTCTGCCTGATATTATTGGCCGTGAGCAGATTCTGAAGGTGCACATGAAGAAGGTGCCCCTGGCTGACGGCGTGGAGCCGGTTCTGATTGCTCGCGGCACGCCCGGGTTCTCCGGTGCGGACCTCGCCAACCTGGTTAACGAGGCAGCTCTGTTTGCGGCCCGTCGCAACCAGCGTCTGGTGTCCATGGAAGAATTCGAACTCGCCAAAGACAAAATCATGATGGGTGCCGAGCGCAAGTCCATGGTGATGAGCGAGAAGGAAAAGCGCAACACGGCGTACCACGAGTCCGGGCACGCGATTGTCGGCCGGCTGATGCCGGAACACGATCCGGTCTACAAAGTGAGTATTATCCCTCGCGGTCGTGCTCTGGGTGTCACCATGTTCCTCCCCGAAGAGGACAAGTACAGCCACAGCAAGCGCTTCCTGATAAGCTCCATCTGCAGCTTGTTCGGTGGTCGTATCGCAGAAGAGCTGACACTCGGCTTTGACGGCGTTACCACTGGTGCGTCCAACGACATTGAGCGGGCGACCAGCCTGGCGCGGAACATGGTGACTCGCTGGGGTCTGTCCGAGAAACTTGGGCCTTTGCAGTACGATACCGACAGTGAAGAGCCTTTCCTCGGCCGCTCTGCGGGCCAGTCCCAGACGGTGTATTCGCCGGAGACGGCCCAGCGCATTGATGAGGAAGTCCGGAATATCATCGACAGCTGCTACGAGAAAGCCAAGCAGATCCTGATAGACAACCGGGAAAAGCTCGACCTGATGGCCGAAGCCTTGATGAAATACGAGACTATCGACCGTTACCAGATCGACGACATCATGGAAGGTCGCGAACCGCGTCCGCCCAAAGGTTGGGATGGTAGTGGCCCCACTGGAGGCGTGAAGGCCGATGAGCCTGAAGCGGCGCCGGAGCCGAAGTCCTCGGATGACGGCCGTCATCCCGGTGTTGGTCGACCGGCTGGAGAGCACTGACCGCCAGTGGCTTCCGGTTAGAAATAGTGTAATTCCCTGCGCCGCCCGGATTCCGGGCGGCGTTTGTTTTTGTCATTGAAAAAAGGTTTGCCATGAAAATGAATTTTGCCGGCCGGGAACTGGATATGTCCCGCTGCCATGTGATGGGCATCTTGAATGTAACACCGGATTCGTTTTCCGATGGCGGGCAATTCAACCGGCCTGATGCGTCCCTCGCCAGAGCAAGGCAGATGGTTGCCGATGGCGCCACTTTCATCGATATCGGCGGCGAATCCACGAGGCCGGGAGCGACGCCGGTGTCCGTCCAGGAGGAGCTGGATCGGGTGTGCCCGGTGGTGGAAGCCGCTGCCCGGGAGCTGGATGCAGTGATTTCGGTAGACACCAGTGCACCGGAAGTCATGGCCGAGACAGCAAAGCTCGGCGCCGGGCTTATTAATGATGTTCGCGCCCTTCAGCGTGACGGTGCTCCGGAAGTTGCAGCACAGGCGGGAATCCCTGTTTGCATCATGCATATCCAGGGAGAGCCGGATACCATGCAGGATCGCCCGGAATACCGTAACGTGCGGCGCGAGGTGAGTGCCTTTCTCACGGAGCGTATGCGTGTTGCAGAGCTTGCCGGTATTCGCCCCGAAAATATCCTTCTCGATCCCGGCTTCGGTTTCGGCAAGAGCCTTGAGCACAATCTGCAGCTGCTTGCCTGTCTTGAGCAGATGCATATCCTTGGGCATCCGTTACTGGTTGGCGTTTCCAGGAAGTCCATGCTGGGGCATATCACCGGCCGGGACGTGAACGAAAGGTTGCCTGCAAGCGTTGCGGCCGCGACAATAGCGGCCATGAAGGGTGCGAGCATTATTCGCGTGCACGATGTAAGGGAAACAGTAGACGCCGTCCGTGTGGTGGCGGCAGTGAAGGAGGCAGGTTAATGTCCGAGAGAAAGTACTTTGGTACGGACGGTATTCGCGGACGCGTGGGTGAGTTTCCGATAACGCCGGAATTCATGCTCAAACTGGGTTGGGCCGCCGGCCAGGCCTTCAAGCGGGATGGTCAGCGCAACAGCGTGCTGATCGGCAAGGATACCCGGCTTTCCGGTTACATGTTCGAGTCCGCCCTGGAAGCCGGCCTTGCGGCTGCAGGCGTCGATGTAAAGCTTCTCGGCCCGATGCCGACGCCCGCTATTGCCTACCTGACCCGCACTTTCCGTGCCTCGGCGGGTATTGTGATCAGTGCCTCCCACAACCCCCATCATGATAACGGTATAAAGTTCTTCTCGGCGGCCGGTACCAAGCTTGATGACGCCCTGGAGGCAGAGATTGAGCGCTGGCTGGATAAGCCCATTGAAGTCTGCGGGCCAACCGAGCTGGGCAAGGCCTCCCGGGTGGACGATGCCCCCGGCCGGTATGTGGAATTCTGCAAGAGCACCGTGCCCAACGAATTTACCCTCGACGGGATGAACATCGTGCTGGATTGTGCCCATGGGGCGACTTACCACGTGGCGCCCAAGGTGTTTCGTGAGCTTGGCGCCAAAGTGTCGGTGATTGGCGCTGATCCGGATGGCCTTAACATCAATCTGAACGTCGGCTCCACGCATCTGGACGCACTCAAGGCCGCAGTGGTCGAGAAACGCGCTGACCTGGGCATTGCGTTCGATGGCGATGGCGACCGGGTTTTGATGGTGGACCGTGACGGCTCTGAAGTGGACGGCGATGAGCTGCTCTACGTCATTGCCTCCCAGCGGTTTGCGGAAGATCGCCTTAAAGGCGGCGTCGTGGGTACGCTGATGACTAACCTGGGCGTTGAGCTTGCGCTGAATGAAATCGGAATCGAATTCGAGCGCGCGAAAGTTGGCGATCGTTACGTGATGGAGCGCCTGCTGGCGAACAACTGGGTTTTGGGTGGCGAGGGCTCTGGCCACATGGTTATCCGCGACTGCACCAGCACCGGCGACGGTATTGTTTCGGCGCTGCAGGTTCTGCTCTCTGTCTGGAAGTCCGGGAAAACGCTTTCCGAGCTGCGCCAGGGTATGAGCAAGCTGCCTCAGAAAATGATCAATGTCCGGGTAGAACAGCGTTTCGATCCGTTCAGTCGTGACGATATCGTAGCTGCGGTTCGTAAATTCGAAACAGAGTTGGGCGGCTCCGGCCGAATTCTGCTCAGGGCCTCCGGAACCGAACCGCTGATCAGGGTGATGGCGGAAGGCCAGGATGCCAACGAAATTGTGCGAGTGGTCGAGGAGCTGGCGAAAGTCGTGGAGAAATCCACCGCTTAATTTTGTGTTTTCAGGCGGTTGTCTGCCGGGAGGGAGTGCTGTATAGTTCGCCCTCCCTCACGTTCGGGAACTGTTATGCGTCGAAAGATCGTAGCCGGAAACTGGAAAATGAACGGGTCAAAAGCCCTGGCACAGACGCTGGTAAGCGATGTGCAATCCCAGACGGCCTCTCTTGATAATGGCGTCGAGGTTGTTATTATTCCTCCCGCAATTTATGTCGGAGACGTAGTCGCGAACGCAGGTGGTAGTCTGTCGGTTGGCGTTCAGAACGTGGGGCAGTGGAGTTCCGGTGCCTACACCGGCGAGATTTCTGCGGAAATGGCGGTGGATCAGGGTTGTCAGTATGCCCTGATCGGGCACTCCGAGCGTCGTCAGCTCTTTGGTGAGTCAGACGATGTGGTCGCGGAAAAGGTTGGTCGCGTCATCTCCGCCGGGCTTTATGCTGTGCTCTGTGTCGGTGAGACTCTGGAAGAGCGCGAGGCGGGAAAAGCCGAGTCTGTGGTCGCTTCCCAGGTAAAGGCCGGGCTGGCAGGCGTTGCAAAGGATCAGTGGCAGCGCGTGATTGTTGCTTACGAGCCGGTCTGGGCAATTGGCACAGGCAAAACCGCGACGGCGCAAGATGCCCAGGCAATGCATGCGTCGCTCCGGCAGGTGCTTTCAGAGATGGGCGCGCCGGCAAATAAGATATCCCTGCTTTACGGGGGCAGCGTAAAAGCGGATAATGCAGCCGCTCTTTTTGCCGAGCCGGATATTGACGGCGGTTTGATCGGCGGAGCGTCGCTTGTAGCAGAAGATTTTGTGAGTATTTGCCGGAGTGTTCCGGCGGGTACCTGAATTTAAAGGTTCGCGAGAGTCGTTATGGATTGGGTAGAAACACTGGTAGTCGTTGTGCACGTGGTTATCGCGGTGGCGCTGGTGGGTCTGGTGCTGATCCAGCAGGGCAAGGGCGCCGACGCTGGTGCTGCCTTTGGTGGTGGTGCTTCCCAGACGGTTTTTGGTAGCCAGGGCAGCGGCAGCTTTCTGACCCGCTTTACGACCCTGCTCGCAGTGGTATTTTTTGTAACAAGTTTCTCGCTGGCGATTTTTGCCAAGCAGCGTGCCGAAGTGGCAGGGGAAGCGGGTATTCCTGTTGTTCAGGAATCCAGCAGTGCCGCCCCGGCTGACACCGCTGCCGATAACGGCGAAGCCGCAGCCAGCGAAGCCGAGGGTGGGGAGTCTGATCTCCCTGAGCTCGAGTAAGAATGTTGCCCGGGTGGTGAAACTGGTAGACACGCTATCTTGAGGGGGTAGTGGCGAAAGCCGTGCCGGTTCGAGTCCGGCCCCGGGCACCATATTAGAAGAAAAACGGCTTGGAGTTTCCAGGCCGTTTTTTTTGGTCAGTCCTTGACCAGTCTGTCCGGCGTCTCTATACTCCGGCGGATATTGGGACCTGCCGCGTGGTGCTGGCGGGTTTCTGGCAGGCCAGGTGTCTGTCAGCAGGAAACGGTACACCGGTTTGTTTCCTGCGAGTTCTTGCAACAAAAGGCCCCATTGTTCGGGGCTTTTTGATTAAGGGGCCTGGCGCAACGGGCCCTGGTGCATAAAAAGGGCTGATAAAACAGCCCTTTTTTTGTTTTTGGGGCCGGTAAATTGATAACGGAGAAGGCACAACTTGTCAGCCAAGCTTAAGCAACTGGAAGACATTCTTCAGCCCGTCGTGGAAGGTCTGGGGTATGAGTTCTGGGGCATTGAATTCCGCTCGCAGGGCCATCATTCCCTGTTACGGGTGTTTATTGACGATGCCGAGAACGGCATCGGCATCGACGACTGCGAAAAAGTCAGTCGTCAGATCAGCGGTGTGATGGATGTGGAAGATCCCATCCAGACCGAATACACACTGGAGGTCTCATCCCCGGGGATGGATCGCCCGCTGTTTCGTCTAGAGCAATACGAGGCCTTTGTTGGTCACCAGGTTCAGATTCGTCTCCGGATGGCATTTGAAGGTCGCCGGAAGTTTCAGGGGCTGATCAAAGGCGTGGAAGGTGATGATGTGGTTGTGGTCGTTGATGATCACGAGTATCTGCTGCCATTCGACAGCATTGAAAAAGCCCACATCGTGCCGGTATTTGAATGAACGATCTGAATGAAGTCCGTGGACGCACAGTTGATTTTAAGGGCAGGGCAATCCAATGAGTAAAGAGATCTTGCTGGTGGTTGAATCCGTCTCGAACGAGAAAGGTGTCGAGAAGGATGTAATTTTTGAGGCGATCGAGCTGGCACTGGCCACCGCTGCCAAAAAGCGCTTTGAAGACGAAGAGGCGGATATTCGCGTATCAATCGACCGGAAAACCGGCGAATACGAGACCTTCCGCCGTTGGCTCGTGGTCGATAACGATGCCGTTCCTGCGCTTGGCACTGAGCTTACCCTGCAGGAAGCCGAACAGATCGACCCGGCCCTGAAGCCTGGTGATATCCACGAGGAGAAGATCGAGTCTGAAGCCTTTGGCCGCATCGGAGCCCAGGCCGCCAAGCAGATTATCTTCCAGAAGGTTCGTGAGGCAGAGCGCACCAAGATCGTGGACAGCTACCGCGACCGCGTTGGTGAGCTGGTCTCGGGTACTGTAAAGAAGGTGACCCGGGACAATGTCATTGTTGATCTGGGTGCCAACGCAGAGGCGCTGTTGCCCCGTGAATACCTGATCCCGCGCGAGACGTTCCGCATGGGCGACCGTGTGCGCTCCCTGCTGCTGGAAATTCGCACCGATCATCGCGGCCCCCAGTTGATTCTGAGCCGCACCTCTCCGCAGATGCTGATCGAGCTGTTCCGCATCGAAGTGCCGGAGATTGCTGAAGAGCTGATCGAGATCCGTGGTGCTGCCCGTGACCCCGGTTCCCGGGCCAAAATTGCGGTGAAGACCAACGATCGGCGTATCGATCCCGTTGGTGCCTGCGTTGGTATGCGAGGCTCCCGGGTTCAGGCAGTGTCCAATGAGCTGGGCGGTGAGCGTGTTGATATCGTGCTGTGGGACGACAACCCGGCCCAACTGGTAATCAATGCCATGGCGCCGGCAGAAGTTGCGTCCATCGTTATGGATGAAGACCGGCACACCATGGAAGTGGCTGTGGCGGAGGACAACCTGGCGCAGGCAATCGGCCGGAACGGACAGAACGTTCGCCTGGCCACGGACCTGACAGGCTGGACCCTGAACGTGATGACCGAGGAAGAAGCCGGTGAGCGTCAGGAGCAGGAATACAGCCGGCTTGTCGAGCATTTCACTGGCAATCTGGACGTTGATGAAGAATTTGCCGGTGTGCTGATCGAGGAAGGGTTTACCTCCATTGAAGAGGTGGCCTATGTGCCAATGGAAGAGATGCTGGCGATCGAAGGCTTTGACGAAGAGACCGTCACCGAGCTGCGCCGTCGTGCCAAGGACGTTCTGCTGAACCAGGCCCTGGCAAGCGAGGAAGCGCTCGAGGGTGCCGAGCCGGCAGAAGATCTTCTGGGAATGGACGGCATGGACCGTAGCCTGGCCTTTAAACTGGCCGGCATGGGTGTGCGCACCATGGAAGATCTGGCAGAGCAGTCGGTAGACGACTTGCTCGAGATTGAAGGTATGGATGAAGAGCGTGCTGGTCAGCTTATCATGACCGCGCGTGCCCCCTGGTTTGAAGACCAGGCCTAATTCGGGAGGAGGACCAGTATGGCTGAAGTAACGGTAAAACAACTGGCCGAAGATGTAGGCGCTCCCGTGGATCGTTTGCTGAAGCAGATTGTGGAGGCTGGCCTGAAAGCCCGCTCCGAGAATGATTCTGTCTCCAGCGATGAGAAGCAGCAGTTGCTGGCCTATTTGAGAAAAACTCACGGTGAGGCAGACGCCGAACCGCGCAAGATCACCCTTAAGCGTAAGACCACCACCACGCTCAAGGCCGGCAAGGCAAAGACCGTCAATGTTGAGGTTCGCAAGCGCCGTACCTACATCAAACGGGCTGAATTGCAGCCTGAGGCTGAAGCACCGAAACCGGAAGAGCCGGTAGCAGAGCAGCAGCCGGAGCAACCACCGGTTGAAGAAGCGCCAAAGGTAGCAGCCGAGCAGGCGCCGCAGCCTGAGGCAGAGAAGCCGGCCGAGGCAGCAACATCCGAGCAGCCGGAACAGGCAGAAAAACCAGAGCCGAAGAAAGAGCCCGAGCCTGAGCCCGAGCCGGTTCCTGCTCCGGAAGACATGCCGATGCCGCCGCCCGAGGGCGAAGGCAAGGATCGCAAGCCGAAGAAAAAGAAAGAGAAAGTTCGCGAGCGTGGCGACGAGATTGAAGAGGGCAAGCCTAAGAAGAAACAGGCTGGCCATCGTGGTCCTCGCAGCCGCCCGGTGGAAGAGCCGCTGGTTATCTCCGAGGACGAGGAAGAGACCACGCTGCGTAAGCCGCTGCGTGCGAAAAAGAAACCCAAAGAGAAGCGTCATGGCTTCGAGAGGCCGACCAAACCAATGGTCAGAGAAGTAGAGATTCCAGAAACGATTTCTGTCGGTGACCTTGCCCAGCGTATGGCGGTCAAGTCGGCGGATGTCATCAAGACCCTGATGGGCATGGGCGTCATGGCCACCATCAACCAGGCATTGGACCAGGAAACTGCGGTTCTGGTGACCGAGGAGCTGGGCCATAAAGCCAAGACGGTCAGTGAAGACGCGTTCGAGGAAGAGGTTCTGAGCGAGTTCTCCTTCGAAGGTGGCGAAAAAACCAAGCGCGCTCCGGTTGTGAGCGTAATGGGTCACGTTGACCACGGTAAGACCTCCCTGCTGGACTACATCCGCCGTACCAAGGTGGCCTCCGGGGAGTCTGGTGGCATTACCCAGCACATCGGTGCCTATCACGTGGAAACCGATCACGGCATGGTGTCCTTCCTGGATACCCCGGGCCACGCGGCCTTTACTGCCATGCGTGCCCGCGGTGCGCAGTGTACTGACATCGTGGTTCTGGTGGTTGCTGCCGATGATGGTGTCATGCCCCAGACCAAGGAAGCGGTTGATCACGCGCGCTCTGCCGGCGTTCCGATCGTCGTCGCCATCAACAAGATGGACAAGGAGGAAGCCGATCCCGATCGCGTCAAGACCGAACTGGCCGGTATGGAAGTGATTCCGGAAGACTGGGGCGGTGATGTCCAGTTCGTGCCAGTTTCCGCGCACACCGGTGAGGGTATCGAAGACCTGCTTGAAGCACTGCTGCTCCAGGCGGAAGTACTGGAACTTGAGGCAGCCACTGATGCGCCTGCCAAGGGTGTGGTTGTTGAATCCAGTCTCGAGCGTGGGCGTGGTTCCGTGGCAACCGTGCTGGTTCAGAACGGTACCCTGCGTCAGGGCGACATGGTGGTGGCCGGCTCCTACTTCGGTAAGGTCCGGGCGATGACCGATGAGGCTGGCAAGCAGGTCAAGGAAGCAGGCCCGTCGATTCCGGTCGAGATCCTTGGTTTGAACGGTACACCGGATGCCGGTGACGAGTTCTTCGCCGTTGCCGACGAGAAGAAGGCCAAAGAGCTGGCTGAATTCCGCCAGAGCCGCGAGCGGGAGCAGCGTCTGCAGCGTCAGCAGGCGGCCAAACTCGAGAACCTGTTCGAGAACATGGGCAAAGACGAGGTCAAAACCCTCAATGTGGTGCTCAAGACCGACGTTCGTGGTTCTCTGGAAGCCATCACCAAGGCCCTGCAGGATCTCGGTAACGACGAGGTCCAGGTGAAGATCGTATCGTCCGGTGTGGGTGGCATTGCCGAGACCGACGTCAGCCTGGCCATGGCAACCAACGCGGTTATCTTCGGCTTCAACGTGCGTGCCGACAGTGCTTCCAAGCGCTTGGTCGAGCAGGAAGGTCTGGATCTGCGCTACTACAGCATCATCTACAACCTGATTGATGATGTGAAAGCAGCTCTGACCGGTATGCTGGCTCCGGAATTCCGCGAAGACATCGTTGGTATTGCCGATGTCCGTGACGTGTTCCGTTCGCCGAAGTTCGGTCAGGTGGCCGGTTGTATGGTTACTGAAGGTACCGTTTACCGTAACAAGCCGATCCGGGTTCTGCGGGACAACGTGGTTATCTTTGAAGGCGAGCTGGAATCCCTGCGCCGCTTCAAGGACGACGTGCCTGAAGTCCGTAACGGCATGGAATGCGGTATTGGCGTTAAGGGTTACGACGTAAAAGTCGGCGACCAGATCGAGGTCTTCGATCGCGTCCGGGTCGAGCGCAAGCTTGAGTCCACCGGCGCCTGATGCGCCCGATTTTGAAGGAAACCTGATGCCAAGAGAGTTCAGTCGTATTGATCGCATCGGCGATCAGATGCAACGGGAACTGGCCCAGCTCATCCAGCGGGAGGTCAAAGACCCGCGGGTGGGCATGGTCACGGTAAACGCGGTTAAGGTCAGTCGTGACCTTGGCTACGCTGATATTTATGTGTCCCTGCTTTCCACCGAGGAACTGACGGAGGAGTCGCCGGAGGTCAAGGAATCGATTGCGGTGCTGAACAAGGCCTCGGGCTTTTTGCGGGGCCAGGTAGGCCGCGCAATGAAGCTGAGGGTTGTACCCCAGCTGCGGTTCCACTTCGACACGCTGCAGGGTTACAGCCGCAAGATGGACAGCCTCATTCGCGAAGCCGTCGGCGACAAGCCGGCCGTGCAACGGAATGAAGAGGACGACCAGGATGATCCGGAGCGTAACGCTTGAGCCGCAGACGCAAAGGCCGTGACGTCAACGGTATTCTGGTTATCGACAAGCCGCAGGGTGTGACCTCCAACGGCATTCTGCAGCAGGTCAAGCGTCTGTTCGGGGCGGCCAAGGCCGGCCATACCGGCGCACTTGACCCCCTGGCGACCGGCGTTCTGCCGCTATGCTTCGGTGAGGCCACCAAGTTCTCCCAGATGATGCTCGACAGCGACAAGGCCTACATTGCCACCGCCCGGCTCGGAATCCGAACCGAAACCGGTGACAGCGAGGGCGCGGTCGTTGCTGAAAAGCCTGTGCCAGACGGTCTGACCGCTGACTTGCTGGAGCCGGTACTGGATGGCTTCCGGGGTGATATCCAGCAAGTTCCCTCCATGTATTCGGCGCTCAAGCACAAGGGGCGTCCACTCTACGAATATGCCCGCGAGGGTATTGAGGTTGAGCGTCCGGCAAGGCCGGTGACCATCTACGAACTGACGCTGCTGGACATTCGTGAGAACGAACTGGATATCGCGGTCAGCTGCACCAAGGGTACGTACATTCGCTCACTGGTTGAGGATATCGGTGAAGCTCTCGGTTGCGGTGCCCATGTGACTGCATTGCGCCGCACCATGGCGTCAGGGTTTACCCTGGCCAATGCCCATGCCGTCAGTGATCTCGAGGCGATGCGCGAACGGGGTGAGAGCCTCGATGGTCTCCTGGTGGCACCGGATGCCGCTCTGTCGATGTTCCCCGAGCACCGTCTGGCGGGGCAGGCGCTGGTATCGATCTTGAACGGACAACCGGTTAGAATACCGGGTCAGGCTTACGAAGGCTTCGTGCGTCTCTATGCAAACGAGAGCGCAAACGAAAGCTTTGTGGGGCTGGCAGAAGCATTCCCGGAAGGCGAGCAGACCAATCTGGTCCCGCGCCGACTGGTGAAGAACAGCGGGAAGCGTTAGGCGCATCGCTGTTTAGCCGGGCTGTAGAGATGCGCGGTTCGGCCGTATTCGAAAGCATCGCAAACAATGAGGTGAGTTATGGCACTTTCTGCCAACGAGAAAGCACAGATCGTTAAGGATTTTCAGCAAGGTGATGGCGATACCGGTTCCCCTGAGGTTCAGGTAGCTCTGCTGAGCGCCAACATCAACAAGCTGCAGGATCACTTCAAGGCCAACAAGCAGGATCACCATTCCCGCCGTGGCCTGATCCGGATGGTTAACCAGCGTCGTAAGCTGCTGGACTACCTCAAGCGCAAGAACGCCGACCGTTACCTGGAGCTCATCCAGCGTCTGGGTCTGCGTCGCTAATCCGGGTCTCTACGACCTGAGGGCTGCGCCGACTTGTTCGGTGGCAGCCGTCGACCAGCAGGCCCTTTGTGGGGTCTGCTGGTTGTGTTTTTCTCCCGCTGCAGTTGGATTGTCTGTGTGTTCGAAGGATTCCCTGTCGTAATGGAAAGCCGAAATTGATAGCAGGTTGTTGAAAAGCCCGGGCCCGGCGGCCTCTGGAACTGCCGCCTCCCAGACCGGGGTTTTGCAACAGCCTGTTAGCTTTCAGACGGGTTGCTCTTCAGACCACAGCACATCATCTGCAGGACTATGGTTTCGAGCGCAGGGGCGCCCGGAACGAATCAATCTGGACCAGATAGACCAGGAGTTTTTTGTGGATCTGAAACCTTTCAAGAAATCATTTGAGCTGGGCGGCAAGACCGTCACTCTGGAAACCGGCCGTATTGCTCGTCAGGCAACCGGTTCTGTATTGGTAACCGTGGATGACATTTCCGTGCTCGGTACCGTTGTCGGCGCGAAAGAAGCCAAGCCAGGCCAGCCGTTCTTCCCGCTGACCGTAAACTACTTCGAGAAGACCTACGCCGTGGGCAAAATCCCGGGTGGTTTCTTCAAGCGCGAAGGTCGTCCTTCCGAGAAGGAAACCCTGACTTCCCGCCTGATCGACCGTCCGATTCGTCCGCTGTTCCCGAACGGCTTCATGAACGAAGTCCAGGTCATCACCACGGTCATGTCCTCCAGCAAGAACCAGGATCCGGATATTGCCGCGATGCTGGCTGCGTCTGCGGCCCTGGCCATTTCAGGTATTCCGTTCGATGGTCCCATCGGCGCATCCCGCGTGGGTTACACCAACGAGCGCGGTTACTTCCTGAACCCGACCTTTGAAGAGCTGGAAACCTCCCTGCTGGACATGGTCGTAGCCGGTACGGAAGACGCGGTGCTGATGGTTGAGTCCGAAGCCAAGGGCCTGACCGAAGACCAGATGCTGGGCGGTGTGCTCTA
>LULX01000278.1_pt1 | contig 12343 bp, 9 predicted proteins | sample 729511 | NCBI WGS metagenome assembly LULX01 (sample SAMN03860278, study PRJNA289734) | marine metagenome | biome: seawater column; feature: ocean; material: water; isolation source: Red Sea water column Station 91 - depth 500m | place: Saudi Arabia: Red Sea | collected 2011-10-15 | depth 500 m
AATCTGTACCGACGCCCCATCAAAGCCGAACACGAAGGAGAAGTAACGATAGAGACCTACACCGTCATGTATGAAAATGAGTCGCCAAGCATCGCCTATGCTGCATGCCTTCTGGACGACGGACAGAGAACGTGGGCAAATATCCTGGATCCAGACATCATTGAGAGTATGATCACATCGGAATTTTGTGGCTGCTCTGGGAAAATAGATGCCAACGGCCACTTTAGACCATACAGCTAACTTCATATTGTGACAGCGTGTAACACTCATATCCCCTGTGAACAGATCACTTATCTAGGCCGGGGCCTCGTACGGCCCGAATGTGTTCTAGCGACCCGCAAAGGCGACATCTATGCCAGCCACGGTAAAGGTGGCATCACACATATAGCACCCACGGATGACGTTACGAACTATTTTGCCAACAACACTCACAAGCCGGCTGATTTTTTACCGAATGGCTTCTCGCTCCGGCCAGATGGCTCTTTTCTTGTTGCTAACCTGGGCCAGTCAGGTGGCGTCTACGTGCTTGAGCGAGATGGTTCATTGCAACTCTTAATTGATGAAATCGACGGGTTGCCACTACCGGCAACCAATTTTGCCAATCTCGATCGAGAAGGTCGGATCTGGATCTCTGTAAGCACAACCGCAATTGATCGAGAAGAATCATTTAACAAATCTATAGCAGATGGATTTATCGCGCTCGTTGACCATTCTGGCGCTCGAATTGTCGCGGATGGAATCGGCTTCACTAATGAAAACAAGGTTGATCCCTCAGGCCACTGGCTGTATGTCCATGAAACAATGGGTCGATCGTTATTGCGATTCCCGATAGGCGTAAACGGTGACCTCGGGCCGCGTGAAACCGTTACCGACTACGGTTCAGGAGTTTATCCCGATGGGTTTGAGTTCGACAGCGAAGGCGGTATCTGGTGTACCAGTGTGCTGAGCAATCGAATTATTCGTTTAGGCCCAGATGGTGTTCAGCAGACAATCATCGATGCCGGCAACCCTGAACTGGTCGAGCGTGCCGAGTCAGCCTATCGGGCTAATACGTTTTCCCGTTCATTGATCAACGAGGGTCAGCATAGCCCACTTGGAAACTGCGCTAGCTTGTGTTTTGGCGGCAAGGACCTTAAAACGATATACATCGGCAGCCTTCATCTGGACAAAATAGCCTGTTTTCGCGCACCCGTAGCGGGAACACCCCCGCCCCACTGGCATTTCTAGGCTCCGTTTATGGCTGAGGATCAAGACGCTCCTTGCAGCCCGACGGAACGCATGGTAGAAATGATTCGCATGAATAAAGGAGTATTTTTCTAATGACAAGACCAACAAAAGTCGAAGTGACCGAAGTAGGCCCACGTGACGGCTTGCAAGCAGAACCCAGGTTTGTCGAGACCGAAATAAAGATCCGACTCATTAACGATCTGATTGAGGCAGGTGTCCCTCGCATAGAGTTCTCATCCTTTGTATCACCCCGTGCAGTTCCCCAACTTGCTGATGTTGCTGAAGTGTTTGAAGGGATCGACAGGTCAAGTTCCACAGTACTTGCCGCTCTTGTGCCCAATGCCAAAGGTGCAGTACGCGCAGTCGATTCGGGTGTTCACGAAATCATCGTATTCCTGTCCGCCTCAGAGAGTCATAACAAAAAAAATGTCAACCGTTCAGTCGAGGAATCCTTAGCTGGGTTTGAGGAAGTCGCACGAATCGCAGCTGGGTCGAATATTCCAGTCCAAGGGGTGATCGCGACCGCGTTTGGGTGTCCTTTTGAAGGCGACGTGCCGATTGAGCAACTTGGACGTATCGCGAAACACTACAGCGAACTCGGATTCAAAGGTATCGGACTGGGCGATACCACCGGTATGGCCACACCGCCAATCGTAAGGCGCGCGGTCAAGTATCTTCAAGATACATTGCCAGAACTCCCTATTGGACTTCACTTTCACAACACACGCGGTCTGGGATTGGTCAATGTGATGGCTGGACTAGATGAAGGCATAGACCAGTTCGATGCCTCATTTGGTGGAATCGGGGGCTGTCCCTTCGCCCCCAAAGCGACTGGCAATATCTGTACCGAAGATTTGGTCTACCTACTCCATGAAATGAACATCGATACGGGTATTGATCTACAAGCGCTGATGACTATCGCCACACAGGTAGAAACAGTCGTAGGGCACAATCTGCCCGGGCAGGTCATGAAAGCCGGACCCCGACTTGACTTGCACTCAATGACTTCTGTTGCGACCGCACAAGGCTGACTAACCGCAGTGACTCTCTGTGCCACTTAAAGGTTTACGGGTTGTCGATCTTACTCGGATCCTCGCGGGTCCTTTCTGTACCCAGCTTCTTGCGGACCTTGGCGCCGAAATCATCAAAATTGAAGGACCCGGTGGAGATCCCGTCCGTCAACAGGGGGCCATCGTAAATGGGCTAAGCTGGTATTTCGCCCAGTTCAATCGAAACAAAAAATCCGTGGTACTGAATCTGTACGACGACGGCGACAAAAGCACACTGTCGCATCTTCTAGAAACAGCCGACGTTCTGGTCGAGAATTTCCGCCCAGGAATTCTTTCCGACATGGGTTTCGGACCACGGGAACTAGAGCGCCTCAATCCGAGACTGATTCACGCCAGCATAAACGGTTACGGCACTGTGGGGCCTTATGCGGATCGTCCTTCATTTGACTTTATTGCGCAGGCCATGAGTGGCTTTATGAGCGTGAATGGACCCCCTGACGGCGAACCGCAACGCGCTGCTCCACCGTTAAGCGATCTCATTGCCGGATTGTACTGTGCATTTGGAATTCTGGCCGCACTGCACGAGCGAGAAAACAGCGGTATTGGCCAACAGGTTGAAACCAGCTTGACTGGCGGCCTTGTCAGCATGTTGGCATACCTCTCTGCTGAGTATTTTGCAACTGGAGAGGTACCCAAACGAACCGGCAATGATCACCCTATCGTATCGCCGTACGGATTATTCCGTGCCAAAGATGGAATGATTGCTGTCGCACCGTCAACTGATGTTTATGTCGAACGATTCCTGGAGGTGCTCGGCCTCGAACACCTATTGGCAGATCCACGCTACAGCACTAATTCTGAAAGACTTCTACACCGCAATACACTCTCACAATGTATCAACGACGTCACCTGTTTACAGTCGGTTGCACACTGGATCACGGCTATCAACAATGCAGGCTGTCCTTGCGGAAGAGTGATGGATCTCGCTGAAGTGTTTGAGGACCCTCAAATCCTGGCACAAGAAATGGTTATCGACGTCCCCCATCCAGGTCACGGTAACGTCAGGATGACCGGGTTTCCGGTTAAGCTCTCGCGCACACCCGCTGGTATTCAACGCCCGGCGCCGGATCTAGGTGCAGATACCGAAGACATTCTCAACAATCTCGACCAGCCACTACGCTAGCGTATGCAGCGCCATGGCTATAAACAACACCCCACAATGCATCGTCCCCTAAGCCCGTAGCACCTGAATACCGAACGTGTCGAAACGACCTCATAGGACCTACGATCAGGCAGCTTTGTCAGGCGCAATGCGTGATGCTGACCTCAGGGTATTACTGATGAGCCTCGTACATCAGACCGGAGATACGCACTGGTTGGAACCACCGTACACACCCTGTCGTGACGTACGCCTGATCGCTGATCCCTCAGCCGGCTTACCTGAGAGTGTGCAGTCCGATCTGCGCGCACGCGCCATAGAAGTTTTTTCGCAATCCAGCTCTGGACCAGCCCTGACAAACCCAGATGATCATCTGATGATTAGAATGATGAGTGCCTGCCTGGGTGAAGCAGTACCGCCGGAGTATGCACCGGCCATGCGCGATGAACTTGGCTTTACTGACCGGGATATTCACTGGTCTGAACCTCCAGAACAATCCGCACTTGCCGGCCGGGACGTGTTGATCGTAGGAGCCGGCGTAAACGGTATTGTGCTGGGTGCTAAATTGGGTCAACTCGGTATCCGATATACCATAGTCGAGAAGAACAGAGGTGTGGGTGGAACCTGGCTGGAAAATTCTTACCCGGGATGTGGCGTCGACACGCCCAATCACGCCTACTCACTCTCATTCGGCCGGCGCTACCGCTGGAGCCGGTATTTTTCACTGCGCGACGAAATTCAAGACTATCTGGAGGGCTGCGCCACTGAGTTCGGTGTTCGAAGCCATATACGTTTCCAAACAACCGTGAGGAGCGCCCGATGGATCGAGTCTGACTCCTGCTGGGAAACTGAGCTCGAAGGCCCGGGTGGAAAGGAGTGCTTTCGCAGTGGGTTTCTGGTCAGCGCAATCGGCCAGTTCAATCAGCCCCGGAAGCCAACCATCCCTGGCTGTGAATCTTTTCAGGGAGAAGCATTTCACAGTGCACATTGGCCACCAGAGTTAGACGTAACCAATCAGCACGTCAGCATTATTGGTACCGGCGCTTCGGCAATGCAGATCGTGCCGTCAATTGCGAATAAGGTAAAAAGCCTGACGATCTACCAGCGTACGCCACAGTGGGTCCGGCCCATACCGGGTTATGGTGAATCAATCCCACAGGGCGCCCAATGGTTGCTGGAACAACTTCCCTACTATGTCGAGTGGTTTCGATTCACGATGTTGTGGCGCTATGGAGATGGCTTGTTGCCATATCTTCGCAAAGATCCCGACTGGCCCCATCCAGAACGCGCGCTTAACCGGGTTAACGACAGGCATCGTCAGGAAATGGTTGACTTTATGTCGGACCAACTCCAAGACCACCCGGATCTCGCAGCTCACTGTCTTCCGGACTATCCGGCCTACGGCAAACGAATACTGCTGGATAATGGCTGGTATCACGCACTGACGCTGCCCCAGGTTCACCTCATTACTCATCCCATCAATCGGATTACAGAATCAGGAATCTTAACCACAGACGACGTTCATCGAAGCGCCGATGTCCTGATTTACGCGATTGGCTTTGAAATGATGCAGATGGCTTCACGCCTAAATATACAAGGCCGGGGTGGTGTTGATCTTAAGGACACCTGGGACGGTGACAACCCAACAGCCTATTTAGGGATGACAGTTCCGGGATATCCCAACTTTTTTTGCCTACTGGGTCCGAACACCGGCCTAGGCCATGGCGGCAGTGCTATGTTTCAGGCTGAGTGCCAGACTCGCTATGTCACTGCCTGCCTGGTCAGAATGATTGAAGAGAACCTCGCCTCACTGGAAGTGCGTCGTGACGCGCACGACAACTATGTCGAGCGAGTCGATAAAGAACATCAGCAAATGATCTGGTCGCACCCTGGCATGACGACCTATTACCGCAATGCCCGAGGCCGAGTCGTAACCGTGATGCCCTGGAGGCTGGTTGACTACTGGCAGATGACGCACGAAGCAGATCTGTCCAATTACCACGTTGAGTCTCGAACAAGCGCTAGCCGTTAATCATTACCCGCCTGCAGTTGGTTAAACTCAGTTACTGAGGCATTGCTGGCCAGCCATCCTCGTTCGGGGGGAACCAGAACTCATCGAGAGCTCTCTGGATTTCCACAAGGCAACGGTCGCGACGACGCTCAAACTCTTTGATCGATCGACCCGCCTGAATCTCTTCACAACCGACAGCGGTAGCATTCACCAACTTCTCCGTAAAGTCCGGTGCTGGTAAGTGTGTCCAACGGTTAGCCACCTCCGGCGCCCAATGCGCCATTGAATGTCGAATTCCCCCTTCACCCCCGGCCAGATGAAACGTCAACATGGGCCCTAAAAATGCCCAGCGCAAGCCAGGCCCACCAGTGATTGCAGCATCGATCTGTGCTGGAGTACAGACCCCCGCCTCTATCATGTACAGCGCCTCATGGAAAAGTACCTGCTGCAACCGGTCCGAGATATAACCGTCGATTTCAACCGGCGCCAAAAGCGGCCGCATTGAAAGTGATCGATAGAACGCACCACCTGCTCGCAGGGTATCCTCACCCGTTGCCTGGCCCCCGACTATTTCCACCAAAGGCAATAAATAGACGGGATTGAAAGGATGCCCAATCATGACTCTTTGCGGATATTGCGTCTTCTCCTGCAGCAGAGTCGGTCTAATGCCAGACGAACTGGACGCAATGACGACATCAGGCGGAAGGTGTTGGTCAGCCTGGGTAATTAACCGGATTTTGAGCAGCTCGTCATCCGGTGCATTTTCCTGAACGTAATCCGCAACCGACAACGCAGCCTCTAAGGAAGTTTCAAACTTCAGCCGATTTCGATCTGCACCGGACTGCAGGCCAACCTCTTCCAAAATGGGCCAGGCATTATCCACGTTGGCAACCAGCGTCGCCTCAGCCGAGGGATCCGGGTCCCATGCAACCACATCCAGGCCGTGGGCGAGACACCGAGCAGCCCAACCACTGCCAATCAACCCAGTACCCAGGAGCACCACCGTATTAACCGGGTCACGCATTATCTTTCCCTGTGACTTTTCTAGATCTGCCGGGTTCAGTGCGATTTCAGCTCCAGCCGAGCAATCTGATTTCGATGAACCTCATCCGGCCCGTCAGCCAAACGGAGTAGACGCGCAGTCGCATAAGCATGCCCGAGACCAAAGTCATCGGAGACACCACCACCCCCGTGCGCTTGAATCGCCCAGTCGATAACCTGACAGGCCATATTGGGCGCTGCCACTTTAATCATCGCGATTTCTTTGCGCGCCTCCTTGTTACCATACTGGTCCATCTTGTGGGCGGTATACAGTGTCAGCAATCGATTCTGATCAATCATAATCCGAGCTTCAGCGATTCGTTCCTGAGTCACGGTCTGTTCAGCAATAGGTCGGCCAAATGTTACGCGGGTTTTCACCCGACGGCACATAGCCTCGAGCGCGCGTTCTACTAAGCCGATCAAGCGCATACAGTGATGAATGCGGCCAGGACCAAGGCGACCCTGAGCTATCTCAAAACCCCGGCCTTCTCCAAGCAATAAATTTGACGCGGGCACGCGAACATTCTCAAAAACCACCTCGGCATGACCGTGCGGCGCATCATCAAAACCCAGCACCGGGAGATGCCGGAGCACCTTGACACCGGGCGCGGACATTGGAATGAGAATCATCGACTGCTGTCGGTATCGATCCTCATTATCGGGATCTGTCTTACCCATAAATATCAGAACCTTACAGCGGGGGTCATTGGCGCCTGAAGTCCACCATTTATGTCCGCTGACCACATAGTCCGCCCCGTCTCGGCGAATTTCAGACTGAATGTTAGTCGCGTCGGACGAAGCGACATCGGGCTCGGTCATCGCAAATGCAGAACGTATTTCTCCGGCCAGCAAAGGTGTCAGCCATTCTTTCTGTTGTTCCGGGGTACCATAACGCGATAGCACTTCCATGTTCCCGGTATCGGGCGCGGAACAGTTGAAGACCTCGGGCGCATAGGGGGAGCGCCCCATCACTTCACATAACGGTGCATACTCATAATTACTCAGGCCAGCGCCCAATTCACTTTCCGGTAGAAAGAGATTCCACAGGCCAGCCTCTCTCGCTTTGGTCTTCAATCCCTCTACGATCTCAGAAGGCTGCCAACGATCTCCTGTTGATAACTCTTTCTTAATTCGAGCTTCATTAGGATAAATATGTTCATCCATGAATTCTGACAACTGTCCGTGGAGATCCACACTCCGCTGAGATTTTTCCATCATGATTGACTTCCCCTGGTCAGATTAGGCGACAAATACTTTCAACCCTTCCGCAAACAGAATCATGCGCCTTTTGAATGATTTGCGGCATCATAGGATTCGAAAGACTCACCGTCTTCGGACAACTTCTCGAGTAACCGTGACAGTTTCCAGTGATCAAGATCAGACTTGTCTGAATAACACCGGACACCGTCAGCCACAACATCTAGCCCAACCGCACCGGCCCAATGCATAGGCCCACCACGCCATACGGGGAAGCCGTAACCATTCAAATAGACCAGGTCTATATCACTTGCCCGGAGTGCAATACCTTCCTCAAGAATAGTGGCACCGATATTAATCAGGGGGTACAGGCAACGTTCCAGAATTTCCTGGTCATCAAAATCGCGTGGCCCATCACCGAATTGGCGTGCGGCCTGTTCCGCAAAGTCCTTTACTTCCGGATCCGGTATTGGGACCCTGCTACCCTTCTCATATAGGTAGTAGCCTCTACCCGTTTTCTGGCCATATCTACCCAATTCACAAAGTCTGTTGGCTACAAATGAACCGGGGACATCAGCAGCAACACCATGTCCAGCAGCTTTTCGTTTTGCCCATCCAATATCCAGGCCAGCCAGATCCGATACCGCAAGCGGGCCCATCGCCATGCCGAATTCATACATCACCCGGTCGATATGCTCGGGTGCGGCACCTTCTTCAACCATGATCGCGGCCTCTCCAAAATATCCCTCGAGCATCCGATTGCCAATAAAACCGTGGCAGACACCAGAAACGATAGGCAACTTCCCCATCCTACGACCAAGATCCAACACACCCATCAGAACAGCATTGTCCACACTGTCTGTACGCACAACCTCGAGTAGTCGCATCACATTAGCCGGGCTGAAAAAATGCGTACCCAGTACATAACCCTCGCGCTCAGGGATACTGTTAGCAATCGCGTTAACATCCAGATAGGAGGTATTCGATGTGAGTACGGCAGTAGATTTAACGCATTGATTTAAACGCCCGAAAAGCTCTTTCTTTGCGGGCATTTCCTCGTAAATAGCCTCGATCACAATGTCTGCGTCTGCAAGGTTATCGAGCGTGGTTGACCCGGTGATCAACGCCATCCTTTCGTTCATTTTTTCCTGGCTTAGCCTTCCCTTGGCAACCGTCGCTTCGTAATTGTTTTGGATAATTAACAATCCTTTCTGCAACAGCTCGGCGTCTTGCTCCACTACGGTTACTGGGATGCCGGCGTTGGCAAAATTCATAGTAATGCCACCACCCATGGTCCCCGCACCGACCACTCCAGCACTGCCAAACTGGCATGGTTTGATAGATTTGCTAATTCCCGGTATTTTTCCAGCAGCGCGTTCGGCAAAGAAGACATGGCGCATCGCTTTTGATTCATCTGATGCGACGCAAGCCTCAAAGATTTCCCGCTCCCGCGCTAGCCCTTCATCAAATGGCAACTCAGCAGCGGCTTCGACACAGTCGATACATGCATAGGGTGTACGCATACCACGAGCACGACGTTTTATTTGTTTTCGTTTAGCATCGAATAATCCCTCATCCTCTACTACCACATTTCGGTTCCTGGCCAATTGATGTGGACCACCGGCTTGACCCACTTTCGATGCGAATTCCAATGCACCCTCGAGTAGATCTTTATCGACAAGCTGGTCACAGATTCCCAATGATACTGACTGTTGAGCGGTCACGGGATCACCTGAGACAATCATATCAAGCGCCGCTTTAACTCCAGCCAGACGGGGTAATCGCTGTGTGCCTCCAGCACCCGGAGGAATCCCAAGTTTGACCTCCGGTTGTCCCACTCTTGCTTGCGGCACGATTACCCGGTAATGGCAACACATCGCAAGCTCAAGCCCACCACCGAGGGCATGCCCGTGAATTGCAGCAACGACTGGCTTAGAACTTGCTTCAATTGCTTCAATCACGCCACCAAGTCTGGGTTCGCCTTTGGGCCAAGGTTTCGAAAAATAGCGTATATCCGCACCGGCGATAAAACCCCGTCCGTCACCGACCAACACTACCGCCACGATGTCTGGATCGATATTGGCCTGTTTTAGGCTCTCTATGATGCCGCCCGGGACACCAGGACTCAGCGCATTAACGGGAGGATTGTCGACAGTGATCACTGCCACGCCCTCATGTGTTTCATATCTGACCAGAGTCATTTCACACTCCTCGCGTATTGTTAGTGCAACTTGTCATTATAGGTTGAAGACGCTGCAGTCTCCCAAAGAATACAAGGGATCAATCGTATCGCTTGCAACCCGATCCTAGTTAGTCACTCCTTAACCCACTCGACTTATGCAACAGCCAATCAACGACAAAATTAACGGCTACCGTGAGAACGGCAATCGCCGCCGCCGGCAGAAGCGGCGTTATATCGTCGTAATTGATCAGTGTGGCATTGTCGCGGACCATTGACCCCCAATCCGCGGTCGGAGGCTGAATCCCCAGCCCCAGAAAACTGAGGGCAGCGATAAACAAAAACACGAAACAAAAGCGAAGCCCGAATTCTGCCAACAGCGGTGCCATGATATTCGGGAGAATCTCTTTTCGGATAACCCACCACATGCCCTCTCCTCGAAGGCGGGCGACTTCAACAAAATCCATTACGGCTACGTTCATTGCCGCGGCCCGGGTGATACGGTACACACGAGTACTGTCCAATACAGCGATAACCAGTACCAAAGTGGTCATAGAGGTTCCAAGAATAGTGAGGATCAATAACGCGAAAACTAAGCCAGGTATCGCCATAAGAATATCGACAATTCGACTGATAATCGTGTCGTACCAACCTCCGAGTATCGCAGAGAGCATCCCCGTTATCCCCCCGATGGCGAATGCGATGACAACAGCGGCTAGCGCAATACCAATCGTATTGCGAGCACCAAAGATTAGCCTGGACAACATATCTCGACCGAGATTGTCCGTACCAAGAAGATACTTCTCAGACCACAGTTCATAAGCTCCGCCTAATATTTCTGTCTCACTGTATGGTGCGATAACGGGTGCAAATAGCGCGACGAACAGATAGGCCGTGATAGTCATTAACCCCAGCTTCGCACTGAGCGGTGCGTCGAGAAATCCGCTATACATATCCCGCATCATCTATCGTGGGTGCAACAATCTGGGGTTAGTAACAATAGAAACGATATCTGCAAAAAGATTCAGCAGAATGTAGACACCGGCAAAAATCATTGAACAGGCCTGCACCACTGGCACATCCCGCTTGGATACACTGTCCACGAGAAGTTGCCCGAGTCCCGGATAGACAAACACCACCTCTACTACGACCACACCGACGACCAGGTAGGCAAGATTCAACGCGATGACATTCACCACCGGTCCCCAGGCATTGGGCAATGCATGGTGCAGAATCACACGAACAGGTCGCACGCCTTTCAACTGGGCCATTTCAATATAGGGATTGGAAAGCAGGTTGATAATTGCCGCACGGGTCATACGCATCATATGCGCGACCACGACCAAGGTGAGGGTCGCAGCCGGTAAGAGGCTGCGAAAAAGGCGATCGCCCAGCGGCAGGTCCTTACTGATATTGGAGATACCTGGAAACCAGCCAGCCTTGACGGAAAAGAACAAAATCAGGATATAAGCTACAAAAAATTCGGGAAACGAAATCGAGGTCAGTGTGAATGAATTAACACCACGGTCAAACAAGCTATTTCGGTACAGTGCCGCCAACACGCCCAGAATCAGGGAAAGTGGTACGGCAATGGCGGCAGCAAATCCCCCCAGGAAAAGCGTATTCGACAGGCGACGCCCCACAAGCTCAGAAATTTCACGCTTGTTGGCCAGGGACTTACCCATATCGCCTGTCAACATGCCCTTTAGCCACTCAAAGTAGCGTTCGTGCGCCGGGCGATCTATTCCAAGCTCTGCCCTGAACGCAGCGACTGTTTCAGGCGTCGCGGACTGGCCAAGAATTGCCTGGGTAATATCACCAGGCAATAACTCGACTACAAAAGCAATAAAAATTGAGACGACAAATAGAGTCATGAGGCCCAGCGCTATGCGCTGGGCCACCACTTTTAACAGACTTAACAACGCTTAATTTTCCAGTCTATCCAACAAGTAATCAGGCAAACCACCATTTTTCCATGAACTTGTTGCCATCCATTGTCCAGTTCTGCGCCATTGGACCGTGTGCGATTTTATCTGATGCCGCCCAGACATTGTTCGCAAACATGGGCACGACCACGCCGCCCTCGTCTCTGACAATCTGCTGCATTTCAAAATACATCACTCGACGTTTCTCAGAGTCCGTTTCCGCACGGGCCGTTATCAGGAGTTCATCAAAACGCGTGTGTGCCCAGAAGGTGTCGTTCCATGAACCGCCCCCTTTGTAGGCCGTCGTAAACATCCAATCCTGGGTCGGACGGCCTCCCCAGTAACACGCACCCCAAGGCTTCTTCATCCACACATTTGACCAGTAGCCATCGTTTGGTTCGCGAACGACCTCGATCTCAATTCCGGCAGCAGCGGCATGCTCTTTGTAGAGCGTAGCAGCATCTACAGCACCTGCAAAAGCGGCATCTGCAGCGGAGAGCTGGACACTGATACCACCTGCTTTCTTCGCATAAAACTTAGCCTTATCGGGATCATACTGCCGCTGCTCAAGATCGGCTGCGTGATACGCCACAG
>LULX01001599.1_pt1 | contig 12233 bp, 11 predicted proteins | sample 729511 | NCBI WGS metagenome assembly LULX01 (sample SAMN03860278, study PRJNA289734) | marine metagenome | biome: seawater column; feature: ocean; material: water; isolation source: Red Sea water column Station 91 - depth 500m | place: Saudi Arabia: Red Sea | collected 2011-10-15 | depth 500 m
GTTTAGGAATGCAAGTTGCTGTTATAGAAGCTGCAAGAAATTTACTTGGTTTAAAGAAACAAGACCACCATCTTGACCAATCAATTAATGATTTTGAGTTCTTACAATCTGCACTTGAAATGCGTGAACAATTGGATGAAGCAACATCTTCAGCACAATTGCACACATTAAAAGTTGAAGTGCAACAATGGATTGATGGTCTAGTACGTGAGTTTAAAATTGATTTTGCGGACGAAGATTGGGCTGAAGCACGTGATACTGTTCGTAAACTGCGTTTTTTCCAACGTGTTATGAATGATATTGATAAGGCTGAAGATCGCATACTAGATGAAGAAGAAAGCTTCGATCTAGATGATGATTTTTAATCCGCTATTACCAATTATTTTCAAGGGATACCTCACGCATGGCACTTTTGCAAATTGCTGAACCTGGTCAATCGACTGCCCCGCACGAACATCGTATTGCGATTGGCATTGACTTAGGAACAACCCACTCTTTAGTGGCGACAGTGCTATCGGGAAAACCGAAAGTTCTACAAGATGACAAAGATCGCGTTTTATTGCCATCTATTGTTCACTATGCAAAGGATTCAACAACGTTTGGCTATGAGGCCAAACCGTTTATGATGACTGACCCAAAAAATACTGTCGTTTCTGTAAAACGCTTTATGGGTCGTTCACAAGCAGATATTAAATTTCAACATCCGTATACACTTGTTGGCGCAGAAAATGAGATGCCAGCATTTGAAACTGCTGCTGGTCGTAAAACGCCTGTTGAAATTTCAGCTGAGATTTTAAAACAACTTAAAGATCGCGCTGAAGCAAGTTTAAACAATCCTGTAAATGGTGCAGTCATTACAGTTCCTGCTTACTTCGATGAAGCACAACGTCAAGCAACGCGCGATGCAGCTCAACTTGCTGGTTTAAACGTTTTACGCTTATTAAATGAACCTACAGCCGCTGCGGTTGCCTATGGTTTGGATCAAGAAACTAATCTAAGCACTGATCGCAACTATGTGATTTATGATTTAGGTGGCGGTACATTTGATGTATCTATCCTACGTTTTTCACAAGGTGTATTTGAGGTTTTAGCGACAGGTGGACACACTGCGTTAGGTGGCGATGACCTTGACCGTTTAATCGTAAAATGGGCAAAGAAACAGCTCAATATCGAGACATTAAGTGATGAAGAATATGCTGTCTTTGTTGTTGCTGCCCGCCAAGCCAAAGAATATTTAACGGATCATGAATCTGCCGAATTAAAACTATTGGATGACCGTCTTACTTTAGACCGTCCAACTTTTGAATCGATTATTCAGGTTGCTCTTGATAAGACAATAAGTGTTTGCAAACGCGTATTACGTGATGCAAAACTTGAACTTGATGAGATTGAGCATGTTGTTTTAGTCGGCGGTTCAACCCGTTCTTATGCCGTTCAAAAAGCTGTACGTGAGCTATTTGAACGTGAACCATTATGTACAATTAATCCAGATGAAGTTGTCGCGATCGGCGCTTCTATTACAGCAAATCAACTGATTGGAAACAGCCAAGACGGTTCATTATTGCTTGATGTTACTCCACTGTCACTTGGCTTAGAAACCATGGGTGGTTTAGTTGAACGCTTAATCTCACGTAACACAGCGATTCCGGTTGCTCGCCGCCAAGAATTCACCACTTATCAAGATGGTCAAACAGCAATGTTGATTCATGTGGTACAAGGTGAACGTGATTTGGTAGAACACTGTCGCTCATTGGGTCGCTTTGTATTACACGGTATTCCGCCAATGACAGCGGGTCAAGCACGCATCGAAGTGACATTCCAAGTTGATGCTGATGGCTTGCTTACAGTATCGGCAAAAGAAACCACTTCTGGCGTGCAAGCACAGATTGATATCAAACCATCTTATGGTTTATCAACAGCGGATACTGAACGTTTACTAGTAGAAGGTTTCCAGCATGCAGAGGAAGATAAACATCTTCGTCATTTGCAAGAAACTAAAGTTGAAGCTCAACGCGAGTTAGAAGCCTTAGAGCAAGCACCGAGATCTTATTTTAGCCGCAGAAGCATTGAAAGCTCGACTTAAAACTAATGAACTAGAGGCAATTGAACATGCTGTTCAGGAGCTTAAAGTTCATAGCGATGCTTTTGCAGCGCTTCGTATGAATCGACATATTGACCATGCCTTAAAAGGTACAAAACTTGAAGATTGGTCAAACTCAAACTAAAGGTATAGGTGATCAATATGCCACGTATTAAAGTTCTTCCTCATGCTCAAATTTGCCCTGAAGGTGCAGAATTTGAAGTCGAAAAGAATGCCAATTTATGCCAAAGCTTACTTAAGCAAGGTATTAAAATTGAACATGCTTGTGATATGTCTGCGGCATGTACAACCTGCCATGTGGTTGTCCGCAAAGGTTTTGACAGCCTTGAAGAAATGAATGACGTAGAAGCTGATTTACTTGATCGTGCTTGGGGTTTAGAGCCAGACTCTCGCCTATCTTGCCAAGTTGAAATTGTTGATGAAGATTTAGAAATCGAAATTCCTAAATACACCATTAACCATGCTTCGGAAAACCACTAAGCCTATATTCGCTTAGTTATAAAAAAAACTCCTCATATTTGAGGAGTTTTTTTTATTCAAAAATAAATCTAGATTATTGTCTAATCTCATCATCAAGCGTTAATTTTGGAATGCCCTGAGCATTAGTAATTTTTTGCTGAGTTTTAATACGCTGAATCATTTTCTCCAAAATTTCGACCAATTCTGGATATTCATAGTTCTGTACTTCTTCTAAGTTCAGCACTAAATGGAATCCTTTATATTCAAAGTCGAACCATTTTTGTGTATCTGACTTCTTACCAGTGAACTTCTCCATAACCTGCCAAGTTTTGACAGGACCTTGAATCCCTTTTAAATAAATCGGCACTTTAGGAACACAAAGAAATTCATTTTTAATGAGCTGATGCGTGTCATCAGCAATCAGAATTTCATCAACTTCTGCTGCTGATTGTAAGCGTGCAGCGAGATTCACATCACGCCCAACAATGGTATAAGCCATACGATGTGAAGCACCATAGTTTCCAACGTGGCAATATCCTGTACTTACACCCATACGGATATGTAATGCAGGGTAACCCATCTTCTTCCAACGTTCGCGTAATAGCTTCATTTGCTGACGCATTGCAATTGCCATTTCTACACAAGATTTTGCATCTTGCTCAACACCTTGTGAGTTTGGATCACCAAAGAAGATCAGAATCGCATCACCCATGAATTTATCGACAGTCGCTTCATACTGCTTCGCTATCTCTGTCATATGACTAAGATAATCATTGAGTAAGAAAGCCAAATCGTCTGGGATTAGTGTTTCTGAAAGCTCAGTGAAACCTTGAATATCTGAAAAGAAGATTGTTAATTTTTTACGCTTATATTCAATCTTTGCTTCGGCCTCACCACGCATAATCGACTGCCATAATTGCAGTGGTGCATATCGACTCAACTGATTCGCGAAAGCAATATAACGCGTCATTTGGTTATGATAATGCTGACGTTGCTGACCAAGAATATTGATACGACGATGCTGATAGTAGTTTCCAATCACAATAAACATCATCAAACCCAGTAAACTGACGACGGTCAGCTCTGGATTCGTTGGCTCAAAATATTCTTCTGCGCCAAAAATGAAGAATGTACAGAAATAGAAAGTTAAAACACCGATTAGCCCAATCAAACAAGCAACAGGTAATGTGATTTTATTATTGAGACCAACGTAAAGTAATGCAAATAAGATTGTAAATGTTGGAACTAAACTTAAATGCAACCCAGCTAAAACGATTGCAACAATGACTGCTTCACAAGCAAAGAGAACATTTTTTTCTGTGTTTTTATCAAATTTGTACTGTAACCACTTTTCTAACTTTGGACAAAACAGAAAAAAAACAAATAATAGAGGAAGGATGTAAAGTTGATGGTTAGCACTTGAAGAGGTAAATGTATAAATTACCAATATCAGCGACAGTATCGAATATCCCATCAGCCGATGAAAATATGCGAACTGTCTAGGTTCTTTATCAATCAACCTATCTAGTGGCACCCTTAGCTCCTTCCTTATTATAGAAGACTGTTTTTTATTCTGTTGTCTAAATCAGTCCATACGCCAATCAAATGGCATATCGCCTTGACCACGTAGTGCAAGCATCAAAGTCTGGCGCATATGAGCAAGAACATCACTGCTATAAGGTACAGCTGGAGTTCCCCAAACTGGCTTCGGCCAAGCAACATCATTTTGGTAACGCACAACATGATGAAAATGAAGCTGTGGTACAACATTACCAAGTGCCGCTACATTCATCTTGTCAGCACGGAATACGCGAGAAAGCTGACTAGTATAACTCAGTGATTCCTGGTACACGCGGTACAAGAATCAACCAAGGAAATTGCATATCATTCATTAAACGACATGTTGAAAGCGGAAAGTCGCCTACAAAAAATGTATCTTGAGCAAGTTGTGGATGCAAACTAAACATATCTTTATAAATGATGCAGAATAATGATGATCAATACTATCACATCAGTTTTGATGTGAATATTATTAGTAACCTGTTTGATTACAAATAACAATGATTTTCCTCATTTATTACATATACATCAGACCAAAGGACTATTCATTGGCTAAAGACCACACATCTCGATCATTTAAGCAGCAAAAATATACTTTTCCACTAACTATGTAATTCAGTAAGAAGCTTATTCAGCAAATCAACAATAAATTGGATGCGTTTATCATATTCAGCCAATTGCACCATGACTTTTAAGCGCTGACCGCCCTCCATACGATAGTAGGTTGGATTCTTTTGCATGAGTTGAATAATGCTAATCGCTTGCACTGGGGTGTCTGGTGCAAACTCAATGTAGCCACCATTACTATTGATATCAATTTTGGTGATACCTAATTGCTCTGCTCTCAAACGGACTTGATGCACACTGAATAATTGCTTCACTGGTTGAGGCGGAATACCAAAACGGTCTATCAATTCCATACGGATATTATCTAGCTTCTCTTGTGTATCGGTATTACTAATGCGCTTATAAAATAGTAAACGCTGATGTACATCACCCAAATAATCGTCAGGAATCAGTGCTGGCATATGCAGGTTGATTTCAGCAGTAAGTGACAATGGTGCATCAAAGTTTGGTGTTTTACCTTTTTGAATCGCTTTAGTCGCCTTTTCCAACATTTCCATATACAAGCTATAGCCAATCGCCTGCATTGAACCACTTTGTTGTTCACCAAGTAACTCACCTGCGCCACGAATTTCCAAATCTTCGGTCGCCAGCATGAAACCAGCGCCCAAAGTAGAAGCACGTTGAATTGCATCTAAACGTTTTTCAGCATCACCTTTGAGATGTTTAATGGATGGAACCAATAAATAAGCATAGGCTTGGTGATGTGAACGTCCAACACGACCGCGTAGTTGATGCAATTGCGCCAAACCGAGTTTGTCAGCACGTTCAATTAAAATGGTATTGGCATTCGGAACATCAATACCTGTTTCAATAATCGTTGAGCAGACCAAGACATTGTATTCTTTATGATAGAACTGTTGCATCACTTGCTCAAGTTCACGTTCACGCATCTGACCATGTGCAACTGCAACACGCGCTTCAGGCACAAGCTTGCGAATGTTTTCCGCTGCTCGTTCAATCGTATCGACTTCATTATGTAAGAAATACACCTGACCACCACGTAACAACTCACGCAAAATCGCCTCTTTCACAGAATCATCTGTATGCTCTTGTACAAATGTTTTCACTGCTAAACGGCGTGCTGGTGGGGTTGCAATAATCGATAAATCACGCATTCCTGAGAATGCCATATTTAAAGTACGCGGAATCGGGGTAGCAGTAAGCGTGAGCATATCGACATCTGCACGTAGTGCTTTGATGCGTTCTTTATCTCGAACACCAAAACGATGTTCTTCATCAACAATCATCAAACCCAAATTTTTAAACTGAATGCTTTCTTGCAGAATCTTATGTGTTCCAATCACTATATCGACTTTGCCTTCTGCCAAATCTTCGATGGTTTTCAAATGCGTTTTATTGCTACCAAAACGAGAAAGTACTTCAATACGAACCGCGGTATCGGCAAAACGATCTTTGAATGATTCATAATGTTGCTGCGCTAAAAGTGTGGTAGGAACAAGTACAGCGACTTGTTTGCCATTTTGCACCGCGACAAAGGCGGCACGCATCGCCACTTCCGTTTTACCAAAGCCAACATCACCACAGACTAGACGATCCATCGGTTTAGCAAGTTGCATGTCGTGCAAGGTTGCTTCAATCGCATTGGCTTGATCCAGTGTTTCTTCATAGGCAAAACCACTGGAAAACTGCATATAACCAGTATGATCTAACTCAAATGCAAAACCAGGTTTAGATTGACGGCGAGCTTGAATATGCAACAGCTCCGCAGCAACATCATGAATTTGTTCAAGCGCTTTGCGTTTCGCTTTGCTCCACGTATCCGTGCCTAGTTTATGTAATGGTGCAAGGTCTGGATCACCACCGCTGTATCGACTGATCAGATGTAAGTTGGTCACAGGCACATAAACTTTTGCACCATCGGCATAATCGAGCTGCAAAAATTCGTGATCTTGCTGATCAATTTCTAATGTAACCAGACCTGCATAACGCCCAACACCATGATCAATATGTACGACAGGCGCACCGATACTCAGCTCAGTTAAACTGCGAATTAAAAACTCTTCTGAAACTTCTTGTTGGCGTTTTCGGCGGCGTTGTACCACACGATGCTCATAAAGTTGGTTTTCAGAAATAACAGATAATTGACCTGTGAGCAGCAAACCACGATCTAAAGGAGCACTGGTTATTGCAACTTGTAATTGATCTTTTTGGAATTGTGCAAAACTCTCTACATTCTGAATCTCCCCCAATACAGAACGTAGTGCATCTTTTAAGGTCTCACGACGACCAGCACTCTCGGCGACGAGTAAAACAGGATGCTTAGCTTGATCGATATAATGTTTGACTGCTTCAAAAGGTTGCTCTTTTTTGGGATCAACTGCTAATTTGGGTGGTTGTTCAGCAGCAAAATTCAACACAACTGATTTGACATCAAATGCGTCTGCAGAGGCTAAAATACGAGGAAATTGGTTGAGTGCCTGCAATACGTGATTCGGCATTAAAAATAAATCTTCTGGCGGAAGAATTGGTTGATCAATATTATGACGACGATCTTCATATCGACGCACAACTTCTTTCCAAAAATTAATCAGCTCATCTTCAATTTCATTATTTGTAATGACAACGCAATTCTTTGGTAGGTACGTCATAAGCGTACTTTGTGATTCCATCAATCCCTTATCGAAAAATAATGGTAGATAAAACTCTAAACCAGGGGTTGCAATCCCCTCTAGCACATCCTGATAAATTGGATTTTTCTTTGGATTTGCCGTTGGGAAACTTTCAGCATAACGATCTCTAAATGTAGAGCGTCCTTCCTTGAGTGGAAATTCTTTTGCAGGTAAAACCGTAAAGTTTTTTAGCGATTCCGTTGTACGCCAATTTCATCATCAAACAAGTCGATACGAATCGGCTGATCTTGTCCAGATGCATAGATGTCCATAATACTGCCACGAACTGCAAACTCACCATGATCATAAACCGTATCAACCAAGCGATAACCCGCTTGTACCAGTTGCTTTTTCTGTGTTTCTAAATCAAGCTTTTGACCGACTTTAATATCAAAGTGTTCGCCCACAACCCACGAATATGGTGCTACACGTTGCGCTAAAGTACTTGCAGCAATCAGCAAAATGCCCTTTTGTGGCATATTGGAAAGAAGTGCCAAACGCTCAGACACAATATCCTGATGTGGAGACAAACGGTCATAAGGCAAAATTTCCCAATCAGGAAAAATCGTTGGCTTGATGCCATAGAACTCAAGTTCACTTTCAAGTTGAGCAAGGTGCTGATTATTTCTTGCGACAATCACATATAAATTAGAATTCTGCGTAGCAATTTCTTTAAATAATAGTGCTGCTGATGATCCGAGTAATGAACCAATCCAGCGTTTTTCGCCCGCTTTGAATTGTTGTAAGTTTAATTGAGAGATTTCTTGTTGAAACATAGAGAAAATCATGCAATCTAAAAAGATAAGTACCCTATTTTAGCATGATGTTTTTTAGTTGAAGTAGAAATTCGCAGTTGAATTAAATGCATTCTAATTTACTTAGGCCATTTTATTTGATATTTTATTCACGTAATTTAAATTTAATAAAGCTAACTGCCAAAAAAGATAAATTTAATTTTATATTTAAAAACAAATATTTAAAAAAGTGAGAGATTCTAACAAACTTATGTTAACTAACATTCCTACATATCAAATTCGCGCCGTTTATAACCATAAAACTATACGTGTATATCAAGCTTATTCTGAAGTTATTGCTAACTCCGCTCTAAAAAATCAAACCTTTGTTTCGCCGCCATTCAAGATGGAAAGAATGACGTGGATTAAACCCTCATTCCTTTGGATGATGTATCGCTCTGGCTGGGGATTTAAAGATAATGGACAAAGCCGAATCTTAGCTGTTGATATAACGCGTGAAGGTTTCGAATGGGCATTGGCACATAGTTGCCTAAGTCACCGTAATCCATCAATGAATGAGGAACAGTGGCAACAACTCAAAGCGAGCTCTCCAGTCCGAATCCAATGGGATCCTGAACGAGACTTAAAATTAAGTCCTCTTGACCATAGAGCAATACAAATAGGCCTAAGTCATGAAGCGGTTCAGTTATATGTGAATGAATGGATCACATCAATTACAGATGTTACCCCTCTAGCTCATCAGATTCATGCATTAATAGAAGAAAATAAATTGGATGAAGCTACTCAACTATTACCTCTGGAAACAATTTATATCCCATAAATAAACCATGGCATATTTTTAAATCTCATGCCATGGCTAAATTCTTAACGGCTTAAAAATGTATGTTGGTTCTTAAAAGCAATTTCCTAGCAAAAATTTAATCTAAACATCAATTTTAAAACCTAAATTAACATCACAAGCCGCTTGTCCACCACGAACACCAAAATTTTCTGAAGGCAACTCTCGAAGCATAATTTTCACATGATCTTTAGGAATGCCTATCGGTTCAAGATTATGCACAATCAATTTATACAACTGACGCTTGGCATCTAAAGAGCGTCCAAGAAATGCATCAATACTAATCAATGTATAACATTCTGGTTTTGCCTTTTCAGGCGGGCATTGAAAGCGATGTGCTTCATGCACAATTAAACGCACATTCCGATCACTGGCCATGATTTTAAAAGCATCTCTCAGTGCCGTATGCACTGCCTCCATGATCTCCAGCTCAACTGCGACTGGATATTGTTGTCTAACTTCAATAAGCACACTTGGCATGTTTTTATTCTCCAACGACCTAGCGTCATTAAATTTTGGTATTGTTTCTTATATTATTTAAAACTTGCTCTCACGATATTAAATCAACTTGAGCAATCTGACTTTATCAATACTGTAATCAAATCATGCTGAGCTGCTAGCAATAAAAAAGCACTCTTCAGTTAATCCCGAAGAATGCTTTTCATCAAACAATTATGATGATGCAAATTTTGCATTTGGGAAGAAACGTCCTTCAACAATGTCATAGCACCATTGGAAGATAAACGTATACACCAAAATACACATCGTTAAACCAAAATCTAAAATCAAAGCTTCAATGAACGACATATTCATCATATAAGCAATAATTGGAATGGTTGCGAGCATTAAACCGCCCTCAAATCCAATCGCATGAAGAATACGTATACGAATCGTTCTTTGCCATCGATATTTATGTTCTATTTTTTCGAAATAATGGTTAAAGATCATATTCCAGATGACTGAAATCACCGCCATGATTGTACCTAGAATACCTGTAACTTCTAATGGCATACTAAAAATAAAACTTAACGCAATTGCGATGATGACCAATAAAATCACTTCATAGCTAATCGCATGAACGAGTCTTCTTTTGGAAATCAACATTTTTAAACACTCTCTTGTTTGGATATTACGCATTTTATTTTTATAATTTTGATTAATCCAATAAGGTTCTTTCAGTTTTTTTGACAGATGAATATAAATCAAGAACAACTTCTCATGTTTCAAACCGTCATTGAAACAGGTTCATTCTCTGCTGCTGCACGTAAGCTAGGCAAAGTCCCCTCAGCCGTAAGTATGTCCATCGCCAATTTAGAAATTGACCTCGATATAAACTTATTTGAGCGTGTTGGACGTGAACCAAAACCAACAGATGAAGCATGGGCTTTATATGAGAAAACACAGCAATTACTGATTGAAATGAATCAGTGGAAGCAACATGCTCATGCTTTAAGTACAGGTTTAGAATCTACACTTAATATTGTGGTGGTTTCTGAGTTATTGCATACCAATTGGACAGATTACATCACCCTACTTGAGCAACACTTCCCGAGTCTTGCGATTAATATCGTGTCTGCACCTCAAGAAGATGCTTTGCAAATGTTGCTCGATCAGTCCGCTCAACTCGCACTGATGTTTGAGAGAGAGCACTTGGACAGTCGCGAACAATTTGTTGAATTAAAACGAGAAGCTCTCGTTCCTGTCGTTTCAAATATTCATCCGCTTGCACAACTTCAAGAAGTTTCTTTTGAACAAATGATTCAAACTCGACAAATCGTAGTCGCGAGTCGTGATAATACAATTAAGCCAGAATTACTTTATTCTAAAGATTATTGGCGCACCGATAATCATCATTCTGCATGCATGATGATTGTCCGAAATTTGGGTTGGGGTGTTTTACCTTTAGAAATGTTTAATGAAAACCCTGAACTGAAAAAGAAATTAAAAATTTTGGAACTTTATGATTTCACGCCTAAGTTTGAATACTACGTCGATCTTGTTTGGAGTCGTGAAAGCGAACTTGGTGCAGCAGCAAGATTTCTGATTAAACATATCAGAACTCAACGTCAACAAACGAATAAATAAAAAGCATTCTATTGCATAAATAAATGCGGCAATGCCATGCTTTGATTTCACACAGTTTATGTTATAAAGAAGTTATCCGTAATTTTGTTTATTAAGAACGCTATATCAATGACTGAAACTGCATTACACCAATTAAAGAATCTAACAACTGTTGTAGCTGATAGTAGCGACCTAGAGGCGATTGAAAAATTTCGTCCACTAGATGCAACAACCAACCCCTCATTGATTACTGCCGCAGCAGAACAGCCAGAAAGCAAACAGCTGATTGAAGACGCTTATACACAAGCAAAACAGGAAGGCTATCAAAATGATGCACTGATTGAACGTACCATTGATATTTTAACAGTCAAATTTGGCGTTGAAATTTTAAAACTAATTGATGGTCGAGTTTCAACAGAGGTTGATGCTTCTCTTTCTTATAATACTGAAGCAACGATTGCCAAAGCGCGTGAGCTTTCTAAACTCTACCAAGGCTATGGCATTGCTCAATCACGTATTTTGATCAAGATCGCTTCGACTTGGGAAGGTATTCAGGCGGCGAAAGTACTCGAAGCAGAAGGTATTCCTTGTAACCTCACTTTGTTATTTGGTTTACATCAGGCGCAAGCTTGTGCCTGTCTCTTATAAAAAGCTGAAGGTGTCGAGCAATATCCAATTGAAAAAGATCCAGGTGTACTGTCTGTTAAGCAGATCTATAATTATTACAAACAGCAAGGTATTCAAACTCAAGTGATGGGCGCAAGTTTCCGTAGTACGGCGCAAGTTCTAGGTTTAGCAGGTTGTGATTTATTGACAATTGCACCAAGCCTGTTGTCGCAACTCGAACAAGATCAACAGCCTGTTAAAGCTCAGTTGTCAGTTGAAGTGGCGGAACAAGCAGAAAAAATCGAACGTCCAGTTCAAACCAAAGAAAGTTTCAAAGCTGAACTGGAACAAGATTTGATGGCATTCCAATTGCTACAAGGCGGAATCGATGGCTTTATCAAAGCACGTGATCAACTCAGTTTATTGCTACGTCAATCTTTTGGTATTGATGCTGAAATCAAGCCTTCAGCAGGACGCTGTAGTGAGCAGGATCTGGCGTATATTATTACAGCGGCAGAACAGCTGATCGGCGATGCGCAGCTCTGGCCCTTAGTCGTTCAATCCCTGCACCAGCAAAGGCTGTGTCCCGCGTT
>LULX01000790.1_pt1 | contig 12217 bp, 13 predicted proteins | sample 729511 | NCBI WGS metagenome assembly LULX01 (sample SAMN03860278, study PRJNA289734) | marine metagenome | biome: seawater column; feature: ocean; material: water; isolation source: Red Sea water column Station 91 - depth 500m | place: Saudi Arabia: Red Sea | collected 2011-10-15 | depth 500 m
ACATGGAAACGCAGTATATATAGGCAATGGTAAGGGTCAAGTTAACTTAAAAAACATTTATATGTCTAAACTAGATTTAAATAAATTAACAAGATTAGGGTACCAGCTTTGGGTCCCAAAAAGATCAGAAACTAGTTCTTCTGAAGAAAACTTAGTTTTTTATGTCCTGGATGATAAAACCTTAATTACTGGTAAGGAGGATGAATTTAAAACCTACCCTAGAATATTGCCGTCTATAAAGAAAATTTTGGGTCAGGCAGACAAAGAAATAAAGCAAATAGACCAAACAGAAACAGTATCTAAAGAATTTAATCTAGTAATAGATTTCTCTCAAGGCTTGTCTTATAAAGCAGCCAAAACCTTAAAATTTGATTCTCTAAAACTTTTAATAAAAGACGGTGCCCTGAAAGAAAGATTTTATAGTGAATTAAGAGGATCAATTGATTTATGAACCAAGTGATGACTCCTAGCTATAGGTATATGAGTGAGACTGATATCGAAGTTAGTAGAGATATAGAAATTAACTCTAACCCTGTCCCCTGGACAGAAAAAAACTTCTTAGATTGCTTGAGAAAAGATTATTACTGCTTAGTTCAAGAAGTTGATCAAGAATTTTCTGGATTTGCTATACAAACTATATCTCTAGATCAATCGCATCTTCTTAACATAGGGATAAAAGAAAAATTTAGAAACAAAGGATTGGGTCAAGAGCTTTTAGAACAGATTGTGCATGCTTCAAAATCCATGGGATGTAAAAAAATCTTTTTAGAAGTAAGGGTCTCTAACAGCCCAGCTATAGAGCTATACAATAAAACAGGATTTAAGAGGGTTTCTATCAGAAAAAATTACTATCGCTTACCTGATGGAAGAGAGGATGCACTGGTGATGTCAAAAAGACTTAAGAAACCTTGGAGATTATTTTAGTTCGTTCCTTCTAACAAATCCTTAACATCAGAAGATATTTGTTCAGGAGAGGTTTGAGGAGAGTATCTTTTGACAGTTTTCCCATTTTGATCAATTAAAAACTTAGTAAAATTCCATTTTATTTTCTCTGTTCCCAATAACCCAGGCTTACTAGAAGTTAGGAATCCAAATAATGGGTCAGCAGTAGGTCCTTTTACATCAATTTTTGAAAATATTGGAAATGTAATGCTGTAATTTATGCTACAAAACTCTGAGATTTCTTCTTCTGTACCTGGTTCTTGACCGCCAAATTGGTTACAAGGAAAACCAAGTATTTCAAACCCTTGACTTGAATATTCCTCATAAAGCTCTTGCAGACCCTTGTATTGAGGGGTAAATCCACATTTACTGGCGGTATTAACTATTAAAAGGGCTTTCCCAGAATAGTTGGACAGGCTGACTTCCTCTCCATTTAAATTCTTGCAAGAAAAGTTATAAATATTTTTTATTTCATCCATGTCTTTCTTAAATTAGCCATGCCTATTATAGTTTTAGTTCGATAAATTTTCTTGATAAAGATTCAGGAGGAAAACATGGAATATAGAAAATTAGGAAATACCGATCTAGACGTAAGTCTTATTTGTTTAGGAACTATGACTTGGGGTCAGCAAAATACTGAAGCTGAGGGACACGAACAAATGGACTACGCCCTTGATAGAGGAATTAACTTTTTTGACACTGCAGAAATGTACTCTATTCCCCCGATGGCTGAAACTCAGGGGAGTACTGAAAAAATTATTGGAACTTGGTTTAAAAAAAGTGGAAATAGAGAAAAAGTTATTTTGGCTTCTAAAGTTGCTGGTAGAGGCAGAATGGATTGGATCAGAGGTGAAGAAACAAAGCTGGATAGAGAAAACATAGAAAAAGCGGTGGAAGAAAGTTTGAAAAGACTACAAACAGATTACATAGATGTTTACCAATTGCATTGGCCTGACCGTCCTATCAATATATTTGGTGGAGGTTTGGGTTATAAGCACATCGAAAGTGAAACTATAGAAATCTCAGAAACTTTAAATGTATTAAATGATCTAGTTAAACAAGGGAAAATAAGGTATGTGGGTTTGTCTAATGAAACCCCATGGGGAGTATCTGAATTCTTAAAGTTCTCAGATTTAAATAATTTACCAAGAATTGTTTCTGTTCAAAATGCTTACAATCTTCTTAACAGAACCTATGAACAAGGATTATCAGAATTTTATTTCAGATCTTCCGTAGGACTCTTAGCCTACTCCCCTATAGCTCAAGGGTATTTAAGTGGCAAGTACTTAGATGGTGCTAGGCCAGAAGGAGCTCGTACTACTTTGTTTGAAAGAGGGCAAAGATATGAGACAAAACATGCAGAAGGGGCAATTAGGGCCTACGTAAATTATGCTAAAGAGAGACAAATTGATCCCTCCGTATTTGCTAATGCTTTTGTTAATTCAAGAAAATTTGTTACCTCTAACATTATAGGTGCTACCAACATGGATCAGCTTAAATTAGCGATAGATAGTTACGAAGTACAATTAACAGATGAAGATTTTAAGAAAATTGATGAAATTCATTACCGTTCACCCAATCCTTGTCCTTAATTAGATTAAAGGGTTAATTCTTCTTCATAAAAAATGAATAAGGAGAGATTAATAAACACTCTATTGGTATTAGGGGTTTTTATTGGTATCTCCTTAGCTCTTTTTTCTTCTATACGAGATACAAACTTCGATGACAGTAGAGACTGGGCTGCTAGAGTAGGCGGTGCTGAAATTAGTAAGGAAAAATACCTTTTACAATTGGACGGCCTAAATTCAGATAAAAGGGTACCTTTAAATAAAGAAGACAAGGCTTTTGTTCTAGAAAGAATGATTGAAGAGGAGTTGCTTATTCAAAGAGCAAAAGATTTAGGACTATTCTCAACGAATACAATGATCAGAGGAACAATAGTTCAACAAATGATAAACATGGTTATTTCAGAAAACTCTCTCGATATAGTTTCTAATTCAGAGTTAGAAAGTTTTTATAAGGAGAATAAAGGTTTTTTTACCAATGCGGACAGGTTGAGGTTGAAGCAAATTTACTTTTCAGAAGAAAAGGGCACCGCACTTGAAAGGGCCGAAAACTTCTACTTAGAACTTATTCAGGGAAAAAAGGCAGATCAGATTGATGCAGAAGGCGATAAAAGTGCTTTAGAGATACCAGATACATTAATGACTTTAGCTAAGGTAAGGGAATATATAGGACCATCTTTAATGCAAGTAGCAAAAATGCTTCAACCAGGAGAATTTACCGCTCCTAAAAAGGTTATTGGTGGCTATAAAATTATTATCTTATTAGAAAGGAGAGATGCTTCACCACCAAAATTTGAATTTATAAGAGAAAGGGTTAAATCTGAATATCAAAAGAGAAAAGATGATCAAGCGTTAAGAGATTATTTAAATAAATTGAAGAAAAGGTATGAGATCGATCGCAATTCAGAGATTTAAATCTAAGATCTCTCTCATAATTTTTGCTCTCCTTTTACTTGCTCTGTCTTTAGATTTATCTTCACATCAAAGGAGTGAGTCTTACTCAAAATGGGTAGTTGAGAAACAAGGGAATGAAAGCCTCATAAGTATTGCATTTACTATTAGATTATCCAATCTCAACAGATTAGAGGGGCCTTTAATAGGAGAGTGGCAGAAAAGAGTTTCTGATAAAATCAGTTCATCATTTTTGACCAATACTGAATGTTCTGTTGAAGAAAAGCCGATATCCGTTACGTCTAAAGAAGATGATATTTTTAGGGTCTCTTGGACTTTATTATGTTCATCCGAATTAGAAAAGATCAATACCGTTATCTTCTTTAACCAAGATCCTACTCATTCTCATATAGCTAGATATATTTATAGCTCAAATTTATCTATTGAGAAGTTATTTACTTCTCAAACTAGGGCCTGGAATCTTAAAGATATTAAGTCAGAAAAGAATGCAGTAAATTCTTCTTTTAAAGAATATGTTCTTTTAGGGATAAAGCATATTTCGACTGGTTATGATCATCTTGCCTTCCTTCTAGGATTGCTTCTTTTAAATCAAGGGATCAGAAGACTTTTATTGGCGGTTACTGGTTTTACTTTAGGCCATAGCCTTACCCTAAGCCTGGCAGTTCTTGATTTAGTAAGACCAGTAGGTAGCTTTGTTGAAGCTCTTATAGGATATTCGATAGCTTTACTTGGTTTGGAGTTATTAATTAGAAGAAGCAAAGATAGTTCAGTTTATATTTATAGTGCCGCTTCTTTCTTGGCTTTATTTTTTCTTTTGTATTTAGTTTTCTTTGATGGAAGTTTTGCTTTAGGTCTCTTCGGATTATTTCTTTTTAGTATCTGTTACTTCATATTAGTTAAGGATGATCGTTCTATATTTTTCTCATTAATCATAGCTTCTATCTTTGGACTGATACATGGGTTTGGATTCGGAGGTTTTCTTTTTGAAGTAGGGTTTTCTGAAGACAACCTTTTAAAGACTCTTTTCGGATTTAATCTTGGTGTAGAAGTAGGGCAGATAATGGCTATTATTTTATTTCTAACCCTATTTTATGTATTTGGTAAATTAAAAATTATGAACCAAGGCTACCTTAATCCGATTTTGGCAACTTTCTTAGTTAGCCTGGGAACATACTGGTTTGTATATAGAATTATTTAATTCTAAATAATTGTAATATTTTCAGCTTGTGGTCCTTTTTCTGTATCTTCCACAGTGAATTTTACTCTAGTGTTTTCTCGTAGTTTCCTTCTATCTTCAGGTCTAACTGATCTAAGGTGGACAAATAAATCTCCTCCCTTATCTCTTATCAAAAACCCATAACCCTTGCTTGGGTCAAACCACTTGATAGTTCCTGTTTCGCCTTTGAAGGCCTTTTTTAACCTTCTTCCATACACGAAGCCTAGAATAGATAAAAAACCTAAACTCCACAGTAAGGCGAATGATATTAACCATATATTTCTTGCTATACCAGGAACTAAACTTGCAAAAATAAAACCATAAATGGCAGCAAAAATTGCACTTGTTACTAGTGATCTAAAAAGCATCTCATCACCTACAATTATTATAGTTGATTAAGATAAATTGTTCTTAGATCAAAGAAGTTTTTGTATCTCTTGAATTTGAATAGCTTGCAGATTAAGTTCTTGTGAGATCTCTTGAAACCTTTTCTTTTGATTACTAACCAGTTCTTTGGGAGCATTGCTAATGAATTTCTTATTTAATCCTTCTAAAGGAATTAAAACTTTTAGTTTTTTATGAAAATTTATTGCTGAAGCAGGTAATTCTTCTTTTTGGTTATGCCACTCAAGAGACTTGAGTCCTGATAATTCTGAAATAAGGTACTCAAAGTCTTTCGATCTTCGCTTGTCATTATTATCACCCTGTTGAAGTAGTGCTGAAATCTTAACGGAAGGCTTAATTCTCATTTCTCCTCTAATATTTCTTATACCAGAGATAATCTCTTTGACCCACTCGATATCCTTATACTCTTTAGAGGCTCTTTTAGTTTTGCCACTAGGATATTCACTTATCATAATGCTCAAACTCTTATTTTTATGCTCTGATTTGAATTGTTGCCACAATTCTTCTGTAATAAAAGGCATTATTGGGTGAGCTAGCCTTAAAGATTTTTCTAAAGTAGAGATAAGAGAATGAAGCAAAATAAGAATTAACCTTCTGTGAAGTTTCATTTAGTTTTTCTTTTATCCATAAATCTGGTGAGTCTTTTGACTCTCTTCCCCCTGGTCCATCATTATCAGCAAGTTGTAGTTTTATAAACCTTGCTGCATTCCAGAGCTTGTTACAAAAGTTTCTGTAACCTTCTACTCGCTTCATATCAAAATTAACATCTCTAGAACCAGAAGCTAGGGAACAATAGGTAAGCCTTAGTGCATCTGTGCCATGTGATTGAATGCCTTCTGGGAATTCTTTAATAGTTTGTTTCTCTATTTTTTCTTTCATCTTTGGTTGCAGTAAACCCTCAGTTCTTTTTTTAATGAGGGCCTTAGTGCTAATTCCATCTATGATGTCTAAAGGATCTATAATATTTCCCTTAGATTTTGACATCTTTTGACCTTCGGAGTCGTTTACTAAACCATGTATAAATATCTTTTTAAAAGGGACCTCAGAAATAAAATGCGTGGTCATCATTATCATTCTTGCTACCCAGAAAAAGATAATATCGAACCCTGTCACTAAAACATTGGTGGGGTGATATTTTTTTAATAAATTATCTTTTGACGGCCACCCAAGAGTGGAAAATGTCCACAGTGCCGAAGAGAACCAAGTATCCAGCACATCTTCTTCTTGGGTAATCTTTTTCTTAGAATCAAGACCATACTTCTCCCTTACCTTTTTTTCATTTTCCGCAACAAAAATATTTCCTTCATCATCTAACCAAGCAGGAATTCTGTGCCCCCACCAAATCTGTCGGCTTATGCACCAGTCTTGAATATCATTCATCCAAGCAAAGTAAGTATTCTCCCAATTTTTAGGGACAAATTCAGTTTCTCCTTTTTTAACTGCTTTTATAGCTACTTTTGACATCTTCTTAACATCTAAGAACCACTGATAGGTTAGCAATGGTTCGAGAATAGAATTACTCCTATCACCTCTTGGGATTTTTGTTTTATAGGGCTCAATTTTTTCTAAAAGTTTGAGCCCTTCCATTTCTTGTATTACCTTCTTTCTTGCTTCTAGTACTTTTAATCCCTGAAAGGAGTGGGGCACTTCATTATTTAAAGTTCCATCTAAATTAAAAATGGTAATAAAAGGAAGTTTGTGTTTTTTACCTATATCAAAATCATTAAAGTCATGTGCAGGAGTAATTTTTACGCATCCAGTTCCAAATTCAGGATCAACATGGACATCCCCAATGATTGGTATTTCTCTATTTGAGAGAGGAAGTGCTACCTTTTTTCCTATTAGTTTATTAAACCTTTTATCTTTTGGGTTTACAGCTACAGCTGTATCCCCAAGCATAGTTTCTGGTCTGGTTGTAGCTATGGTTATATGACCTTTATCTACCAGCGGGTATTTAAAGAACCAAAGATTTCCATTTCCTTCTTCATTTGATACCTCTAGATCTGAGAGCGCTGTTTGAAGAACTATGTCCCAATTAACCATTCTTTTACCTCTATAGATCATACCTTGATCATAAAGGCGGATAAAAACCTCTTGGACTGCTGTACTCATTTCAGGGCTCATTGTGAAAGCTTCTCTTGACCAATCAACGGAAGCGCCCAACCTTCTTAATTGGTTGGTTATATTATTTCCAGACTTATCTTTCCATTGCCAAACTTTATCTATGAATTTTTCTCTACCTAAACCTTCACGAGTAAGCCCTTCCTTCTCGAGCTCTCTTTCAACTACCATTTGCGTAACGATACCCGCATGATCAGTTCCCACTTGCCACAAAGCGTCGTAACCTGACATCCTTTTATGCCTTATAAGAGCATCCATTAATGTATTTTGAAAACCATGCCCCATATGCAGTGAACCAGTTACATTGGGAGGAGGGATCATGATGCTAAAAGAAGGTCTCTTGCTTTTTGGGTCTGCATTGAAATAACCAGATACTTCCCATTCCTTATACCACTTCTGCTCGATACTTTTAGGACTGAAAGTTTTTTTCATTGTTAGTTTTCGATAAAACTCGGATTAAGTCCCATTGATTTACATTCTTGCCAGGTACTAGCAGCTCTTTCTCTCATTTTAGAGTTATCAGAGATAACTAACTGGTAGTAATAGAGGTATTCAGCGATTTGATTAGGTAAGTCAGGATTTAGATTTAGTAACATTTTCTTATCCTCTTTAAGAAAAGTGCTACCTGGATAACCTATTTCAATAAATACGTCTTCTTGAGTTTTATGAGTCAAGCTATGTGGCAAGATAATATCTTCTGGGTAATCCCATAGCAATTTATCAAGTTCTTCTGCCTCTTTTGCTGACTCACAACGAATATCTATTTTCTCTACCCTTGGATAATTGGAATCTTCTAAAAATATATTTGAAACTAATTCACAAGTGTATTTTAGAGCTTCCTTTTTACTTGAACCTGCTGACAGGAATTTAGTCTGAAGCATTTTTAGTAATTAAGACTGATCTAGCAGATAATTACTTAGGAGTGGTACAGGTCTTCCAGAAGCTCCTTTAGCTGCGCCACCTAAATGGGCTGTTCCAGCAACATCTAAATGGGCCCAACTATAATCTTCAGTAAATCTAGAAAGAAAGCATGCTGCTGTAATAGTTCCAGCTCTTCCACCAATATTGGCAATATCAGCAAAATTACTATTCAGATCCTTTTGATAAACATCCCATATTGGCAGTTGCCATGCTCTATCGTTAGAAGTTGTTCCAGCTTTAAGAAGCTTTTGGGCTAGCCTTTCATCATTGCTCATCAGTCCAGAGGTTGAATGCCCTAAAGCAACAATACAGGCACCAGTTAAGGTAGCTATATCTACAACAGATTTAGGTTTAAATCTTTTTGCATAAGTGAGTGCATCAGCCAAAACTAGTCGACCCTCTGCATCTGTATTTAAAACTTCAACTGTTAAACCAGACATTGTTTTGACTACATCTCCGGGTTTTGTGGCCTTACTTCCAGGCATATTTTCTGCGCTTGCTACCATACCAACAACATTTAAAGGAACTTTTAATTCAGCCATGACCTGTAAGGTCCCTATAACGCTAGCAGCTCCACACATATCAAATTTCATCTCATCCATTGCACCACCAGGTTTAAGGCTAATTCCACCAGTATCAAAAGTGATTCCTTTTCCAACTATCACATAAGGCTGATCTCCCTTTTTCCCACCCTGATAATTTAAGGTGATTAATTTAGATTCTTGAGCACTTCCATTTCCAACTGACAAAAGACAATCCATTCCTAATTTCTTCATTTGTTTTTCACCCAGAACAGTACATTTTAATGAAGAGTATTTATTTGCAGCTGATCTAGATTCTTTTGCTAAGTGGGAAGGGGTACAGACGTTACCAGGAAGATTGCCTAAGTCTTTAGCAGCATTTGATCCTCTCCCTATAGCTTGTCCAATTTTGATGTTTCGATTTAATTTTGTGTCAGGTATAGGAGAATCAATAGTTAGAGAAACTCTTTTTAAGGAAATCTTTTTTTGATTTTTCTTATTTAACTTAGCATCGTAGGTGTAACTGTTATTTTCACAAAGATAAGCTAATTGCTGAACTATCCAATCATCTCCTTCTCCTGTTACATTTAATTTAGGTAGAGAGATAAATGCACTCGAAGATTTACTAGAAATCGCAGCGCTCACCATTTTAGTTAAAATCTTAATCGCATCCTGTCTTGTTAGTTTTTTCCCCTTCTTACCACAGCCCACTAAATAAGTTCTTTGGGCACGAATCCCCATTAGAGCAGGAAGGTAATTTCCTTGACCTAATTTCCCATTTAATTCACCTAGTTTTCTAAGTTTCTTCAGTTGGCCCTTACTAACTTCATCAATTTTTTTAAGTTCTTCCGTAAAAGGTCCTTCGTATGCACCGACTATTAAGCTACCAGAGCTTACTTTTAGCAGTTCTACTGTGCTTTTTTTATTAAGATTTATAGTTAATCGCTTTTTCATACAGCTCTCCTTACATTCATTTATACTCAGGCTTTATCTTAGTAATTTAGTATTTAAACTTTTTTAATTGAAACAATATTACCCTTTTCTTGTCGAATTTATATTTCAAGAGCAAAATAAATCACTTAAATTATAGAAAAGCATGATCTTACAACGCTACTTATTGAAAGATATTTTCTCACATACAGGTGCAGTAGGTTTAGTTTTTCTGCTTGTAATTCTTGCTTCAAGATCAATCCAGTACTTAGAACAGGTATCAAGAGGAGAGCTAAGCTTAGAACTGGTTTTCTGGGTTATATTATTTAGGTTACCTGAATTCTTAGAACTTATTATTCCTTTTAGTTTCTTTCTTAGCATAGTGCTTGTTATAGGCAGGTTGTGTTCAGATAATGAAATGATAATTCTCGAACAGAATGGTTACTCAAATTCAAGATTACTTAAGTTATTTTTTGTAGCTTCTTTATTTTTTGCTTTATTAACAAGCTTGTTTTCTTTTTGGGTAACTCCTACCTTCAAATCCAATTTAGATAATATTTATAAACAAACTTCCTTTAAAGAGGATTTTAATTCCATCCAACCTGGAAAATTTATAATTTTGAAAGACGGCTCAGTTTTTTATGCTGAGGAAAAGAACAATGAAATTTTCTCTGATATCTTTCTTAATTTTTCAATCTCAGAATCAAAAAAATCTGAGAATTTCTTAACTGCTAAAAAATCTTTTGTTTCCTCAGAAGATCCAAATTTAGTTCTTTTTGAAGATGGCCAATCATTTTCTAAGGATGGGAAAAATCAAGTCAAAATGAACTTTGAATTATTATCAATGAACGCCGGAAAAAACTTTTTCTTAGGCGAAACCTCAAACCAAAAAAATGTAAATGAAGTTCAATTATCCGGACTTAATAACATTTGGAAAATGTCTTTGCCTTTACTTACATTAATTGCAGTTTTCCTAGCTTTGCCGCTTAGCAAAATAAAGCCAAGACAGGGGAGGTATTCTAAGGTGCTACCTTGTCTTATTGTTTTTTTAGTCTATTTGGGATTACTGCTTTTAGTAAAAGGCTGGCTAGATGAAGGACGGATAACTTTTGCTCCTAGCCTATTGTTAGTTCATTTATCTTTTCTTCTTTTGGGCTTAATTCTGATGTCTAAATTTTCGCCACTGAGGACTGATTAATGAACTATATTTTGGGGGATTTAATTGAAAGAAATATAAGTTTCCAAGTTCTTATTTCGTTACTGATAGTATTGGTTGCAATATCAGGTATAGATTTAATCTTTCTTTTTTTGAATGAATTATCTGATCTGACTGAATCCTATACACTAAATGCTATTTTTATTTACTGTCTTAAAAGCTTTCCCTATCGGATATATGATTTAACTTCTTACATTTGCTTAATAGGGCTAATCATTGGTATGGGATCCTTAATAGATAAAGGTGAACTTATAGGCGCTCAAATTCTTGGAAAATCATTAACATCAATTGCCATTGCAGCTTTTAGACCAGTTTTATTAATAATGATTATTGGTCTTTTCTCTTCTCAGTTTTTTATACCTTCTTTGTCCCAATCTGCGGAAGAAACTAGATCTCAGTTACAAGAGAGAATTTCTTATGACCAAGGCTATTGGAATAAAAATGATGAAAACATTAGCTTCTTTCTTTCGACACCTGAAAGAGATCACATTCTTGATTTAACGGTCTATGAATTAGATAAGGACAAAAAAATCTCTAAGATAATTTTTGCAAAAGAAGCCTTTTTTAAAGAGGGTGTGTGGGAAGCAACTAACGGACAGATAATTGGTTTAAGTGATAACATTTCTAGTAATGCCTCTCAAGTTTCATTACCAAAACTGAGTATAGATTTTAATCAAATGTTGTCTCCCAAGTACCTTTCCTTAACAAATTTGTATACCCAGTCAAAAGAAACTTTCTCAAAATATAGAAAGAATCAATTATCTCTGGAATTTTGGAGAAAGGTTCTGCAACCACTAGTTACTTTTTCTTTAGTTTTATTGGCAATGTCTTTCTTATTTGGACCTATGAGGGAGCAGAAAACAGGCCAGAGGATATTGATTGCAATAGGGGTAGCTTTTACAGTAGATCTAAGTCAGAAATTATTAGGCAGTATTTCTGTAGTATCAGAAATACCAACAATTGTTTCAGTACTCTTACCTGCAATTTTGCTTATTTGTCTTTCTTTAATGTTATTAAAGAGAGCTTAGGAAGAGTTTTCTAATTCGTCTTTATAACCTTGGTTTTGGTGAGTATATCTGACCAAGATTCTATGGTAACTAGTTGGATTTTCCAAGCCTGCATGCCTGTGGTTTGTCCTTTATTAGCAATCCAGAAATAGCTATAAAAAATTGGTCCAGCGAAGACTAAAATAAAGAATTGTATAAAAGATACAAATGAGCCAGATTCTGGGTATCCGCTATTAACAAAAACAAGTAATAAGCTTAGAACTAGAACTATTGCACCTATCAATAGTGAGTCATAGACTAAGGCTAAAATTCTTTTTAAAAATCCAGCTGGTTGCATAAATAGTTTGGTCCTAAAAGGATAATTGATTATTCTAGAGTATTACAAAGAAACTTTATGTCTACAGATTTACAAGATTCAAACAATACAGCTTTTTTTGGGCACCCCATAGGTCCTGTCTCTT
>LULX01000355.1_pt1 | contig 12183 bp, 13 predicted proteins | sample 729511 | NCBI WGS metagenome assembly LULX01 (sample SAMN03860278, study PRJNA289734) | marine metagenome | biome: seawater column; feature: ocean; material: water; isolation source: Red Sea water column Station 91 - depth 500m | place: Saudi Arabia: Red Sea | collected 2011-10-15 | depth 500 m
CACCTATAGGGGCTTCCTATACGTTCCTTGCCTTAGCGACCGGGTCTATATGGGGCAAGCCCATGTGGGGCACCTGGTGGATCTGGGACGCTAGGCTTACCTCCGAATTAATTCTGCTTTTTCTCTACCTGGGTTATATGGCGCTGCAATCGGCCATCGATGACAGACGTACCGCAGCCCGGGCCGGTGCTGTATTGGCTCTTGTCGGTGTTGTAAATCTTCCGATCATTCACTACTCGGTCGAGTGGTGGAGCACGCTGCACCAAGGCCCCACTGTATCAAAGTTTGGCTCACCTTCGATCCATCTCTCGATGTTGATTCCACTACTACTGATGGCACTGGCATTCAAAATTCACTTTATCACTGCGGTCCTCGCGCGCATTCGCCCAGAGATTCTGGCCCGTGAACATCGTACGCAATGGGTAGAACAATTGATTTCCCCGCGGCAGTCATGATCGAATTTCTAAACATGGGCGGCTATGGTCTTTATGTCTGGCCTGCTTATCTCATCGTCGCCATCGTGCTCATCCTGAACCTTGTAGTGCCCCTGCGGCGTCACCGACGTCTGCTCAGTGAGATTTCACGAAACAAAAATCCCAATGGACCTGACGCGCCGTGACACATCTCTTTTTCAGCCCGACGCAGGTCAAGGCTGGCGAGGCACCCCAGCAGGCCAGCTTCCGCTTAGGTGGTATGGTTGTCGAAGGATCGGTTCGGCGCCCTGATGCTGACCTGTCCGTAGAATTCGTGCTGACGGACACCGTCGAACAGGTTACCGTCACCTACAAGGGCTTCCTGCCGGATCTTTTCCGCGAGGGCCAGGGAATTGTCGCCCAAGGGATGCTGAACAGTAATGGCGTCTTTGAAGCAAAACAGGTACTGGCAAAACATGACGAAAACTATATGCCGCCGGAAGTTGCAGATGCGTTAAAGAAAGCCAAAGAGATGGGACTCAAGTGATCGCTGAACTGGGGCTGTTCGCCCTCATCATCGCTTTCTGCACTGCGGTCGTACTCGGTATTGTTCCGCTTTATGGTTCAACGGGGCGGCATAGCCTCTGTATTGCCGTGGCCAGGCCCGCTGCCTGGGTACAACTGGTTTTTGTGACGATCGCCTACGGCTGTCTTACTTACGCCTTTCTGGACAATGATTTCAGTGTGAGCTACGTCGCACATAACTCGAATTCAAAACTACCGCTGCTGTACAAGATCTCCGGTGTCTGGGGCGCACATGAGGGATCGCTGTTGTTATGGGTGTTAATCCTTTCGGGTTGGACCGGGGCTGTCACTATTTTCAGTCGCACTGTACCCGAGGATATGGTCGCTAAGGTGCTGAGCATCCTGGGCCTTGTCAGCACCGGCTTCCTGGCTTTTATTTTATTTACCTCCAACCCGTTTGCCCGGCAATTCCCTCCGGTAACCGAAGGACGGGATCTGAACCTCGGTGGTTTTTGCATTTGCAATCGCGGCTTTAATCACCGGACGACTGGACATGGCTTGGGCGCGTTGGTCCCGCCCCTGGACCACCACGGCGTGGTCTTTTCTGACACTGGGTATTGCGCTTGGCAGCTGGTGGGCTTATTACGAACTTGGCTGGGGCGGCTGGTGGTTCTGGGACCCGGTTGAAAATGCGTCTTTTATGCCTTGGCTGATCGGTACCGCCTTAATTCACACACTTGCCGCAACCGAAAAAAGAGGTGTATTTAAAGCCTGGACAGTGCTTCTGGCAATCTTCGCGTTTTCACTGTCATTACTCGGCACATTTCTGGTTCGTTCCGGGGTGCTCACATCGGTACATGCTTTTGCAAGCGATCCTGAGAGGGGACTTTTTATACTCATTTTTCTGATCATCGTAGTCGGTGGCTCACTGACCCTCTATGCCTGGCGCGCACCCGCGATTCGCAGTGTGCCCGGGTTTAACCCTGTGTCGCGTGAGAGTACTTTGTTGATCAACAATGTCCTGCTCGTCACAGCCACCGCGACGGTCTTGCTGGGCACACTTTATCCACTGTTCATGGATGCGCTTGGGTTGGGAAAGATTTCGGTCGGTCCACCGTATTTCAATACCATTTTCGTCCCGCTAACGGTGCCGCTGGTTGTTGCAATGGGCTTCGGTGCGCTCTGTCGATGGAAAAAAGACACGTTTGCCCGACTTCGAAGCGATCTCGGTATGATGCTTCTGGCGAGTCTGATTGCAGGTGGGATCTGGCCGTTGGCCATGGAGCACTATTCCTTTTCTGCAGCATGCGCCGCAACACTGGGTTGCTGGGCGATTCTTACCGCAATAAGAGGACTGTGGATTCGGGCTACACCCAGGCGTCGCTGGCGGGGCCTTGTACAGACACCCCGGGCCTATTGGGGTATGACACTGGCGCACTCGGGCATCGGCATATTTGTGATTGGGGTTGCATTCACAACCATTTATTCAACAGAAAAAGATCTCAGTATGGTACCAGGTGAACGTATCTCAGTTGGCCCCTATGAGTACCAGTTTGAAGGTGTTCAAAACCTGTCCGGCCCAAACTATGTTACTGAGACTGGCTCGATCATCGTCAGTCGGGATGGTCGCGTTGTAGCCCAACTTTTACCGGAAAAGCGCCGTTATCTGGTTCAGCAGATGCCGATGACCGAAGCTGGTATTCAGGCTGGATTCTGGGGCGATCTTTATGCGTCACTCGGTGAGCGACTTGATAACAACGACCGTTGGGCCGTCAGAGTGCACTACAAGGCTTTTATTCGCTGGATCTGGCTGGGCGCACTGCTAATGGCAGCAGGCGGTCTGCTGGCAGCCACCGATAGACGTTATCGTACGGTCGTGCGTGCGCCTACCCGCAAAACGACCCCCCAGACAACGCCTGTTCTGACCGGATAACCCATGCGCCTCAGGCTATTAGCTGTCCTATCGACTATTCTTGGCGTTGCTCTACTCTTCAGCGTCGGGCTTACAACGCCCCCGGCCTATGCCGTACTGGAACCGCTCAAATTCGAGTCAAGCAGCCAGGAGTCCCGTTATAAGGCGTTAATCGCGGAGCTTCGATGCCTTGTTTGTCAGAATCAAAATCTCGCAGACTCCAACGCCGACCTTGCGCGTGACCTGCGACTACTGACCTACAACATGATCTTGTCGGGAAGCTCAGATACAGAAATCGTTCAGTTCATGGTGTCTCGCTATGGTGATTTTGTACTCTACCGGCCCCCGTTCAAGCCGAGCACCGCCTTACTCTGGTTTGCTCCCCTGATATTCCTAGCAGGAGGCTGCTTCGTACTGTTTCGAATTTTTCAGAGTCGGAACAATAATAGTCTCTCAAATGTGTCATCGGCACAGCGGGAGAAACTGCGCAAATTGATGCGCGACGATCATTCCACATGATCATATTCACAGCAATCGGGATGGTGATGCTCGCCTCGGCGCTGTGGCTGCTGTTGTGGCCGCTACTGACTCCATCGACTCGTACAATCATACCGCGCCACGAACTCAATGTTCGTATAGCTCAGCAACGACTCGAAGAGATCACAATTGAATTAGAGAACGAGCAACTTTCGGCTGCCGACTTCAATACCGCGCAGACGGATTTGGAAGATTCGCTACTGACTGATATTCGGCCAGAAGAAGAGTCGAAGTCACTAAAGAATTCGGGGCCTTTACCGGTGCTGATCGTCGCCAGCTTGTTTCCGATCACCGTTATTGCACTGTACTTGATCCTCGGGTCACCAAATTACCTCTCTGCTGAAGACCAAACTGCAACAACAACCACAAGCGCAAGATCACCTGACGCTTTACTGGCTGAATTAAAGTTGCGTCTAGAGCAGAACCCAACAGATCGCGCGGGCTGGGCTATTCTTGCCAACGCCATGATGAGTTTAGGCGAGTATGCCCAGGCAGTCGGTGCCTACGAAAGACTCTATGCCCTAACCGGCGATGACGCTGAAGTACTGGTGGGTTACGCCGATGCATTGACTATGCTGGAAGAAGGCGCTCTAAATGACCGTGCCATCACATTACTGGACCGCGCGCTCAAGATCGATCCAGAGCAACCCCAGGCGCTGTGGCTGGCTGGAATGGCAGCCGAAGCACGAGGAGACCTTCCTGGCGCTCTGGAGCACTGGCACCGTCTTAAACCGGCGCTGCACGCTGACCCTCAAGCGCAATCAGAACTTCAAACTCTGATAGACCGAGTGACCGAACTGGCGATCAGTCGGGGCATTGCGGTGAAAGATCAGTCCCAGACTGCCCAGCGGCTGAATCGACCAGCGGCACCTGTCACTCTGACAGTACGAATTGAGGTCGCCCCAGACCTTGCAACACAAATTGAATCGTCGCACACCCTTTATGTTTACGCCCGTTCGAATACGGGTGATCGCATACCGGTCGCTGCCGCCCAACGTTCAGCCGGCGAATTGCCGCTTGAACTTGTTTTGGATGACCGCTCCAACTTAATGGGGACCTCGGTGCTATCCGACTACAACACAGTTACCCTTCGCGCCCACATCTCACGGACCGGCGACGCGATCAGACAACCGGGGGATTTGGTCAGTCCATCCATCCCAGTAGACCTCACGACCACTGACGCTATTACCCTTATGATTAGACAAGCGGACTGATCAACGCCGGAGTTCTGCACCAGCCACCACCTTAACCTTTGCTGCCCTAACAGAAAATCAGCGGCGTACTGCCCAGCTAAGCGGTGGATGATCCGACAATATTGAATTCCGGGCCAAAGGGGAACGCTGTGATATTGTCTGCACCTGCCTCGGTGACTATTAGGATATCGTGCTCTCGATACCCGCCCGACCCTGGGATGCCTTCCGGGATCATAATCATAGGCTCCATAGACACCACCATGTTAGGTGCCAGCACGGTATCGACGTCTTCTCGCAATTCCAAGCCGGCTTCCCGCCCATAGTAGTGCGATAACGTGCCAAAAGAATGTCCATAACCAAATGTCCGATACTCAAGCAGGTCATGTGATTTGTAGATCTCGTTCAACTCAGTCGCGATATCACAGCATCGTGCACCAGGTCGAACCAACTCCAGACCCCGGCGATGAACCTGACAGTTGATTTCCCAGAGTTCAAGTGACTTGGAATCACAGTGGTCCAGAAACAGTGTTCGCTCCAGCGCCTGGTAGTACCCTGAAATCATAGCGAACGTATTCAAGCTGAGAATATCACCTGCCTGGATTCGACGAGTCGTCAGCGGATTATGCGCACCGTCCGTGTTGATTCCCGACTGCACCCAGGTCCAGCTGTCCATCAACTCGGTGTGGGGGTAAGCGCGGGCTATTTCGCGGACCATTGTCTGGGTGGCGTGAATTGCGACCTCGTACTCCGGCATTCCCTCTCGAACGGTCTCGACCACGGCAGCACCACCAAGGTCGCAGATCCTTGCGCCCTCCCGGATCAGCGCAAGTTCTTCAGTCGACTTGTACATGCGAAGCCGCATCGCAACCTCGCAGATGTCAATCAGTTTTCTGCCTGGCAGCGCCGATCTGAGCTTCTCGTGATTCTGTAGCGTCAAATGATCCGATTCGATCCCGATGGTGACAGCGTCACCCACCAACTGCTTAACCGCTTCAAAGAAATTGTCCTTGTGCCAGTCCGTATAGATAAGGTTGTCGTGACCAAAAGTCTGTCGCCACGGCTGTGCACCATCGATATTGGCACTGATGGTCGTCAACCGGTCCGCAGTAATCACACACCCGTAATTACGCCCGAAAGCCGTATATACAAAGTCTGTGAAATAGTTCACGCAGTGCATCGAGGTCAGTATCACTGCCTCTATCTGCTCCGCGGCCATATGCTGTCTCATTGCAGCGACACGGCGGCTCATTTCCTGATCCGAAAAGGTCGGTTGAGGCGGCGTTCCGTTCTCTAGCGTAAGCGTTTTGGGTCGTTCCAGCATACAGTAACTATCGATTTGTTACGGATGAGTAGACTTTAGCAGGCAGCACAAGCTGCCCAATCGCGTCCAGTACTTACCGGATGTCTGGAAAGACGCATTCCCAATCGAAATCGTCGAAAAAAACCATATGCTTCTGATTACATTGGGACTGGTAATCAGAACCGGATAATACCGAGGAGACACAAAAATAGGTCTTACGCAATGCATTCGTCTGTGCGTTTTCTTCTATGGCGACCGTCGCGATACCAGCGATTACCCCCCCTTGCCTTTCAATCAATTCTATCGCCGCACCCATCGTACCCCCGGTCTCTACCCACTGATCAACCAGTAGGACCCGGGTACCTGGCCGGAATGCCGGTTGACGAAGTTCAAGAGACTGTTTCCGTTTGGAGTAATTAATAAACTCCACTTCATCTGTTGGGACCGGCAACTTGCCTGCCTTGCGCACGGTCAGTAGTCCTGTGCCCAACCGAGTAGCCAGCGCCGCGCCCAGCACATAGCCAGCAGCATCAATGCCCGCAACGACGTCCACGGGGACTGTGCGAAACGGATACACAAGGTCGTCGACCATCTGCGCAAATGCCCGGCCATTAATGTAAGCAGAGGAGGGATCCAACCAGGCGAAGGCATCACCCTTTACCGTAGGCGCCATCAGCCTAAGATACGATCGCTTATTAGCCTCGCCATCTGGTGATCCAGAATTATTTTGTTGCACGGCAGAACAACGGCAGTTGTCAATCAAACGCGATAATCTGGTTCTATCTAGGTTGTAAAAGTCTTGAGGTAAATTGATTCCGGTGGCAACGAGTATGGCATCGACGTATGGCGCGTAGTCATGAACGTTTTCCGGGGTAATTCCTGAGGCCACCGCTAATGCGCCAGTACCGACACCTTGTCGAAATGTTTCTATCTTTTCAATTTCGGCAGCTTCGCCCGTCGCGACTCCTGAGGTAATCACAACATCCATCCACTGCGCTGCAATCTGTCCTGATCGCAAGTAATCCGCTGGATCGACGGCTCGCTGTTTCTTAAAAGCTGTTCCACCAAAATAGATCCCCGACCAGCCACTCTCCTCACGGACGATATTAATTTCTCCAGCTTGGGCTTGTGACTCATGCTGCTCGTCTATACAGGCATCATCCGCCCAGTAAGCATCGATGGCGAGTCCCCGGAACTCAAGGTCACCCAGAATCGGGAAAGCATCCCGCCCGGTCACACCGAGGAAGTTGACCCCCAGCCAAAGCAAGGGATGTGCCTGTCTACACCGTTCGACTAACGGTAAAAACCGCGTTACATCAAAATCGTGATTGATCAAAAATACGCCTTGTGCGCCACAGCGAACAGCAATTTCTATGTTTCGATCGATCTGCTCGTCATCCTGCGCATGAATCACAGGGAGTACTGCGGGTCCCACGGTCTTGAATTGTTTGTGAAAGATGTGACTGTGCACGACTCGACCTCGGATTTCGTTAACGTTCGGTAAGGTTAGATTACCTTTTATGTGTGCTTCCACAAACCCTCGGGGTATGGCCCCTGGCCTTCACTTCGGCACTGTCACCCGCAAACAAATTAGCTGGCTTCGACATACCCAACAGTCAACATTAACTGAGTCCAACAAATCGCTGAATCAGTGTGGTTATTTTCTTGGCGGTGTTTATTGCGAATGCCTGACGAAAAATCAACAACACAAAATTTGGCTGACTCAGTATCGACCCAAGCACACCTTTTGAAGTACTCTTGTAGAACAGTGAACTATAGAGAAACAACTCTGTGGATGCTGACAGTATGTGGAGAGCCAATTCCAGCGCGACAACACAATTTGTGAGTCATAGACCAGTGTTCTAGACATTCCCGCACTGCCTGAGAAAACGACTAAACCAGCCAACAGGAGAGTAAATGATGAGAAAAAAAGAAGTCCCCGGAAAACCCGATCACACTGACATCGGCAGACGAAATATTCTAAAGGGCGTTGGCGCCGCTTCAGCGGCAACCGCTTTGAGCGTGCCGATGATTCTTGTGCCTCCGCGCGCCAATGCTGCAACCGAACTCAACATGATTGCCTGGTATGGCCACGGCGAACCGGACATGGTCGAAGAATTTGAGGCCATGAACAATGTCAAGATCAAAGCGAAATATTATGCCGGTGGCGACAACATGCTGGCGTTGATTTCACAGTCACCCCCCGGTACCTACGACATTGTCCTCTCAGACGGCGAGTTTGTGCAGTTGCTTAATGAAGCAGGCTACATCGAAAAGATGGATCCCGGTGAATACAACATGGATGACCTATTCGATGAATACTCCCGATTCCCTGGACACTGGAAAGGCGATGATCTGTATTCTGTGATTGTCAGGTTCGGCTATTTAGGTGTTTCGTTCAACACCACAATTATCAGCCACGAAGAAGCTATGGACTACAACATCCTCTGGGATTCCAAACTCACAGGCAAGGTCGGCCACTTCGACTGGCACCTGCCTAACCTCGGTTGCTTGAGTTTAAGGGACGGTAATGACGATCCAACACCATTTGACATCAATGCCGCACAATGGAAAAAGCTGCAGGAAACAACCCTGTCGCTCAAACCCCAGGTCGGCGGTTACTTCGACTATGGCGGCACGTTTTCATCCCTGAAATCTGGCGAGATACACGCCATGTGCGGAATCGGCGACTGGATCACAGGTGTCGTCAAGAAAGACGGTGCGCCAGTTGACTCGGTCGTGCCGAAACAAGGGGGAATTCAGTGGACTGAATCGTATTCCATCGGCAAGGGGTCGCAAAAGCAGGACCTGGTCAAGAAGTTCATCAGGTACATGACTTCAGGTCCTGGTCAAGTTCGGTCAACACAAATGGCGGCGTATCCTGCTATGTCACCCTACAAATCCGGGTGGACAGCACTCAATCAGGCCAACCCTGCCGAAGCCAAACGACAGCGCATGAATCTGGATGGACCGAACTGCATCGATGATCTTCGCGAAGGCCGTATCCACTTTCGGCGGACACCGATTCAACAGTCGCTTGAAGAATGGAATGACTTTTGGTCTGAATATAAGAACGCATAAAACCCAATGAATTGAGCGGGTCAGTGGTTACTGGCCCGCTCTTTTTTCTGGGTTACAAGCAACCGGCATTCATTGAATACTCCTAACTCCTCACAATCACTCCGACAACTCCCGCACAGGATATTTCGATAAGCACTTATTCTCAGCAGCGTACAGTCACCGTGTATGGCCTGACATGGTCTATGCCTATTGTCGTGTGGCAGCTGGTATTTTTTGTATTTCCGCTGTTGTTTTTGCTGTTGATGAGTTTCTGGCTGGTTAAGAACTACCGCATGGTGCCTGGCTTTGATTCGGTGAACTGGATCAAGATGTACAGCAAGGGCTACTTCTGGGACGGTTATTGGCGAACTTTGGGTTATGCCGGCATCACGACGGTGATCACCAGCGTGCTCGCATTTCCCTGTGCGTTTACTCTGGCATTCAAGGTCTCACCGACTGTCCGTCGGTGGGCTATGTTTTTCCTGATTGTCCCGTTTTTTACCAGTTATTTGGTGCGCATATTTTCCTGGCAGGTTTTTTTAAACGACAATGGAATCATCAACGTTCTATTGAGTTCGATAGGGCTTGGCCCATTCTCGATGCTTAATACCTTCTTCGGCACGGTCGTGGGTTATCTGACTCTGTGCCTACCGCTGGCTGTGGTGTTACAACTTATCTCACTATCCAACGTTGACCGGCGCCTGGTGGAAGCCGCCCACAACCTCGGTTGTAGCACCTTTCGTACTGTTTTTGCAGTAATCATACCGCTCGCCAAAATCGGTATCATTGTGGCCGCGGTTTTCTGTTTTATCCTTTCTTTTGGCGATTTTGTCAGCCCCTATTACCTCGGCGGCTCCAAACCACCCACATTGAGTATCTTGATCATCGATACCACGAAATCAGGACAACAGTGGCCTCGTGCCGCGGTTGTTGCGATTACCATGATCGTGACGCTATTCACAATCATGTTTACCGCTATTGCACTGGCCTACCGGCGGCGCTCATGATCCGCGCAAAAGCGTACGATGGTCTATTCTACTTTTACGTCGCACTGGTGTTCGTTTTTGTATTTCTCCCTATTCTGACGAGTTTTATATTCTCATTTAATTCAGAACGTTTTCCCACCATCCCGTTGGGACATTTCACCCTGGACTGGTACACCCTCGCCTTTACCGACGCCGATGTCTGGGACGCCTTCAGGGTCAGTCTGATCGTGTCCTTATCAGTTGCTTCTATCGCAACCTTCCTGGGTTTCTGTACAGCCTATACTGATTACCGCTATAACTTTTTTGGAAAGTCTGCCTATCTCGCACTCTCCTTGCTGCCGCCTACAATTCCTCTGGTCATCATGGGGCTCGCAATGCTAGCGCTACTCGCGCGTATCGGCATGTCCGGCAAGATAATATCCATCATTGTGAGTCATGTTGTACTGTGCTCACCGTTCGCAATGGCCATTGTACGGATGCGTTTGGCGCAAATTGACCCCAATCTGGAATCGGCCGCCTGGAATCTGGGTGCGTCCCAGTGGCGAACTATGCGGGAAGTGATTGTGCCCTTTTGCGCGCCGGCGCTTATATCCGCGTTCTGCCTGACTGCAGCTGTCTCGTTCGATGAATTTGCCGTCGCGTGGTTCGTTTCGGGTTTAAACAAAACAGTCCCGGTCATCATTCTCGAGATTCTACAGGGCAATACTGATCCCAGGATTAATGCCATTGGGTCGGTAGTTTTCGTAACCTCTATCACGTTGATCATACTTGCGCAGCTTATTTACATGCGAAAATCAACCCGGAAAACGCTCACAGGCTTCTGATGGGAGACTTTAGTGCCAACTAACACAGCACAACCGCTTGTTTTGTTTGACCATGTCACCAAACGATTTGGTCCGACGACGGCAGTGGACTCGATTTCTCTTCAGATCTTCGAAGGCGAATTTCTATCGATTATGGGTCCTTCTGGTTGTGGTAAGACAACGACGCTCCGGATGCTTGCCGGGCTTGAGGAGCCCTCCGAGGGTGACATTCAACTCGCCGGCGAGCGCATCAACAACGTCACCGTTTCCGAACGGGACACGCCAATGGTCTGGCAGTCCCTGGCTTTGTTTCCCTTTCTGAATGTGATCAAGAATGTTGAATTCGGACTAAAGATGCGCGGTGTATCAGCCACTGAGCGGCGCCAACGTGCCCTTGACTGGCTCGAAAGACTGGAAATCGCTGACTTTGCTGACCGAGAGATCAGTCAACTTTCCGGTGGGCAACAACAACGTGTGGCATTGGCAAGATCGCTTGTCACAGAACCTCGTATTTTGCTGCTCGATGAACCGCTCAGCGCACTGGATGCCAACCTTGTGGTGCGCATGCAGGGCGTTCTGACGAAACTTCAGAAAGAACTCGGCATCACTTTTGTCTATGTCACCCACCGGCAGTCCGAAGCGTTTGCAATGTCCGACCGAGTGGTCATCATGAATCAAGGAAGAATAGAACAAATTGATTCAGCAAAAGGAATCTATCGCAATCCGGCAACGCGCTTTGTCGCAGAGTTTGTCGGTGCAAACAATATATTTTAAATGCGTCGAGAGTTCGGATCACATCTGGTCAATCGGTGACACTACCAGTCTGGTGATCAGTGCCGATCTAATCAGACTAAGTACTAGTGCGGTAAATGACTCGAACGAAATGGAGTGCCGATTTATCAGCGAGGAATTCGTCGGCTCAATTGTCACCGTACTGGCTGAAACACCAGACGGCGAAGACTTTAGAATTCAGCTCCAGCAACGTGAATTATCAGAACTCGATCTCAATGTCGGGGCGACGATATATGTGCGCTGGGACAGTCACGATGCCCATCTGCTCCACGACACGTCCTGATTGTACAATCAAGGCATAAAACTGCGGTCAGAATCACAGTATTGTTGAGGCACGACAACAACACGTTCCAATTATGGAGGAGTCGGTTTGCTGGATCTGCTAATCAGAAACGCTACCGTTATAGACCAGCCGTCGCCTGTTGATATCGGCTGCCAGAACGGTCGGATTTCTCTGGTCGAGCCACATATCCAAGCACAGGCAGAGACCGAAATAGATGCCGAGCAGCAACTGGTAACGGCACCCTTCGTCGACAGCCACTTTCACATGGATTCGACCCTGTCGTACGGGCGACCCCGAGTCAATCAGAGTGGTACCCTGCTCGAGGGCATAGCCCTGTGGTCGGAGCTTAAACCGCATCTCACGGTCGACGACATTAAGC
>LULX01000603.1_pt1 | contig 12157 bp, 12 predicted proteins | sample 729511 | NCBI WGS metagenome assembly LULX01 (sample SAMN03860278, study PRJNA289734) | marine metagenome | biome: seawater column; feature: ocean; material: water; isolation source: Red Sea water column Station 91 - depth 500m | place: Saudi Arabia: Red Sea | collected 2011-10-15 | depth 500 m
GTGTTGACCCATGCAACGTTCGTCGCACCGAACAGCGGTACGGCAGCTCGAATGCAGGCTGGTAAAGATGAGGCTTTTGCGCTTGTCTTCATTGTCGACATGGAGACCCCGGGTCTTAAGCTTATCGGTCGACCCTCGTACGAGCTAAAAGCGGATAGTCCATTCGAAGCTCCTCTTGCGAGCCGTTTTGATGAGAACGATTCGGTGCTGGTGTTTCATGATGCTTTTATTCCCTGGGAAAATGTGTTGGTCTATCGGGACGTTGAAAAGGCCAAGGGGTTTTATGCTGCTTCTGGATTTTTCAATCGGTTCAACCTGCAATCCTCGACCCGGTTGGCGGTCAAGCTGGAATTTGCTTGTGGTTTGCTGATAAAAGGTACAGAGGCTACTGGAACCAATACCTTCCGCGGTGTGCAGACAGAAGTCGGCGAGTTGATTTCAATGGCCAATCTCGTTTGGGCATTGACCACAGCAATGGCGATGGACCCTGAGCCGGGTGTCGGTGACTCAGTGGTGCCCAAGTTGCAGACCGCAGCGGCTGCGCGGGTTTATATGACTTCCGCCTGGCAGCGCGTACGAGAGATTTTTGAGAAAGTACTTGCTGGGGCCCCGATTGTGACGGTGTCTTCAGTGGCGGATCTCGGGCAACCTGAATTGGATCCGATCATCGAACGTTACTTCCGAGGAACTGGATTGGCGGCAGCGGACAGAATCAAATTGTTCAAGCTGATCTGGGATGCACTCTACTCTGAATTCGCCGGTCGGCATGCGCTTTATGAACGCAATTATGCGGGTAATCATGAGCAACAAAGACTCGACGCATTGAATTGGTCTGACGGGCGTGGAGACAGCGACCGCTACCGCCAGATGGTCGATGCTTGTCTCAGTGATTATGATCAGAATGGCTGGGTCGCCGAGTACCTCCAGAATAGCTAGATGTGGTAACCCTTGCCTCTATTTGTGGCGTATGAAACGCAGTAGCCAGGATACGGTGCTGGTTTAGGACAAGGTCGAGAATTCCTCTGTGTCACAACCATCGATAGAGGCAGCTCGCTCTCTTTGGGATTACGCAACCGCGAGCTACGATCGACCAGGCGTAGCTGAGTCGTGCCTTTGGTTTCAGGATCACTGCCGCGGTGATGTTCCTGTTATCCTGTTTATCAGTTGGTGTTCGATGCGGGGGGTGCTTGTGGATCATCAACTGCTGGCACAGGTCGAGCAAACGGTCAGTGTCTGGCACCGGGATGTCGTCACTCCCTTGCGTGGCCTGCGGCGAGAACTCAAAAGAGACTTAAAGGGAATCGCACAAGAAACGGTTTTTGCGTTTCGTGAGAAACTCAAAGCCCTGGAGCTAGAGGCCGAACATCTCGAACTGAACGCCCTGGCAACTCTGAGTTATGATAAAACTGTTTCGACAGTTTCAGTTTCAGATCAGAAAAAGCTAATCGAAAGTGGATTGGTTCAATATTTGGGAGAACTCAACTGTGATATCGATGCACAGACCAGAGAGAAAATCTCCACGTTTATCGCCTGTCTACTGGCAGAAAAGACTGCCAGCGGGTAGGGCTGTTTTTGTTGCCATCCCGTGGGTCTTTCACAATGCGGCCGGTCCGGTTAATCTGCCTCCTTTGGCGTGTTCGATAGGCAAGTGACGATGAATCACGGACGAATCGTGGCACATGCAGTGAGTCCTCATACGCCGCGTATGGCCAATCCCGACGGTGCGCCAGATTTTCTCTCTGGGGTAATGGATGGTGCGAGAGAGATGGGTGAGGCCATCCGTTCACTCGAACCCGATCTATGGGTTGTGCATTCAACACACTGGGTAACCACCTTTAACTGGTACGTTACCCATCAGGCTCACCATGATGGGATGTGTGTTGGGGAAGAGTGTCCCGACCTCATACCGGGCATCGATTATTCCATTCAGGGCCACCCGGAATTTGCTGCAGCGCTGTCTACAGCAATTGAAAAGGCTGGATTCCCTGGTGGCCAGAGCCGGACATCAAATCACCGTTTTGATTACGGTTCCTACGTACCACTCGTTTACCTCGACCCGGAGTTCAGTCTTCCGGTTGTGCTACTTGGGTGTTGTGTGATGGCTGATATCGGCGAGTGTATGGCTGTGGGCGCTGCTGTTGCGCAAGCGGCGAAAGTGAGCGGCCGGCGAATTGCGTTTCTGGCGAGCACGGCGTTGTCACACCGACTTGTTCGTGGACCAGACCGCTGGCCGTCAGACAACGAGCAAAAGCGGGACCATGCATTCATTGATCTACTGTGTTCCGGCCAAGTCCAACAGGCTCAGCGGCAATTTCCGGATTATGCAAAGGCTGTTATGGCTGAGATGGGAGGGCGCAATCTGGCGACCTTCCTGGGAACATTGGATAATGAGTCACAGTATCACGGTCGGCAGTACGGTAGTTATGGCCAATCATCGGGCAGTGGCAATGTCAGCATTTTATTGACGGAATCGACTGAGTAGTCGTTCATTTACACGGTCTTCGGTAGGGGTCTGATTAGTTAGGACGAATTTATAACCCTCGGCAGCGAATAATCCGGATCAAATTGCTGTCGCGCAACCGTATCAAACATTTCTTTTAAGGCGCGATGTACTCCTCGCGTTGGTTGCGGGCAATCATGTTTAACCTCGTTGTGCAGGGCCGGTAGGGCATGAAACGGCACCATCCGGTACATATGATGTTCGATGTGATAGTTCATGTTCCAGTAAACAAAGCGCAGTAGCGGGTTTACCAACATCGTGCGGGTAGTCATACGATAGTCGCGTGCATTTTGCGCCAATCCAATATGCTGAGTAGCCAGGATCACACCGTGAACCGGTGCACCGGCTATTCGGGGAAAAAGAAATACTAAAAAGGGCCACCAGGCTTGTAGCCCAATCGACCAGAGAACGATCAGAACATACACCACTAAGAATGCTCGAGCCTCCCAGTAGGCTCGCCTAAGGGCTATTTTACTTAGGCAATCCCGGTGTTCTTGATCGGGTTTCCCAATAGCAAGCAATACAACCAATTTAAAGTAATAGAAGATACTGTTTACATCACATAACTGACCCAATAGGAAACTGCGCCATGACAGCGGATTGCTCAGTACCAGTTCTACATCCTTATCCACCATGCCCGTGTGATTGTGATGTCTGACGTGAGTCCAGCGCAGGCCAGTTGGGGTTTGTTGTACCAATAGTCCGGCCAGAAACAGCACCGTCTCATTCAGCCAGCGACTGCGAAAGGCCGTGCCGTGACAGGTTTCATGCACAATTGAGGTGGCGAATACCCAGATCCCGCCGTAGGTCAGAAAAGCCGGAATGGACCACAGCGTATCGATGCTCAGGAAAGCGAGATAGCCAGAAAAGCTGAGTGCCACGATAAACCCACCGAGGTAAATAAGTCCGATCCAGTCATTGGTCTGCACCAGGTGCTTCAACGTCGTGTGATCTACAGGTGTTCTGTACCAGGGTGCTCGCCTTTGTCGGATGTTGCTCACGTTAACTGACAACTACAAACTAAACTTTAAGGCAGATGTTCTGTAGCTCGGTATAGAATTCCAGTGAGTACTCTCCACCTTCACGGCCGATACCAGATTTTTTGGCACCACCAAACGGGGTCCTGAGGTCGCGCAAAAACCAACAGTTCACCCAGGTAATTCCACAGTCGATCCTTGTACCAACCCGGTTCGCTTTTTTCACGTCCTGAGTCCACAACGTGGCAGCAAGGCCGTATTCTGTATCGTTGGCAAGGTTGACTACTTCGTCTATGTCGTCAAATGGTCTTATATGACAGCATGGCCCGAAGATCTCTTCTTTGACAATCGGGCTGGTCTCATCGAGTCCGGTCCATAGAGTGGGTTCTATCCAGTAGCCGTGTTGCCACGGTGTCGGCATTTCGGGAGCACCCCCACCCACGATCAAATTGGCGCCGAGTTCTGTCGCACGGCGGTAGTAGCTAAGAACCTTGTCGCGGTGGATGCTGCTGATTAACGGGCCCATTGAGGTTTTCTCAGCAAAGGGGTCACCGCGGACGAGACTGGTTGCGCGTTCCGCCAATGCTTCAGTGAAACGATCGAAGATGGGGCGCTCAACGTAGATCCGTTCCGTGCTCAGGCACACCTGACCACAGTTTGCGAATATAGAGCGGGTCGTTCCCTCTACCGCCTGCTCGAAATGGGCATCAGCAAATATCACGCCGGGATTCTTGCCGCCCAGTTCAAAAGACACGTCCTTGATATCGTCTGCTACAGACTTCATTATCGCGGCGCCAGTCTTGGTTTCGCCGGTGAAAGTGACGGCATCAACATCGGGATGGCCAGCCAAGTGCTCACCCGTCGAGTCAGGTCCGAAACCATGAACGACGTTGTAGACGCCGGGTGGGATGCCGGCCTCATTCATAATCCTGCCCAGCAAAGTAGCTGTTGCAGGGGTTTCTTCAGAGGGTTTCACAATCACGGTGTTGCCGCAGGCGAGTGCAGGCGCGACTTTCCAGGTCATCAACAGAAGCGGTAAGTTCCAGGGGCAAATAACGGCAATGACCCCTTTAGGCTTGCGCACAGTGAGGTTAATAGCTTCACCCCCATCGGGCGTCGGCATGCGGAACGTCTCGTCAGACTGGCTTTTGATGGCATCGGCAAAGACCCGGAAATTGGCTGCTCCACGTGGAATATCGATATGCCCGGCCAGTTGTACCGGTTTGCCGGTGTCTGAAATTTCGGCAGCAAGAAATTCATCGCGATGTTTGTCGATCAAGTCGGCAACCTTGTGGAGCATTACCTTCCAGTACGTCGAAGTTCAGCGTCCCGTTTGCCGGATTGATGTTTTCGAAGGTTTGGCGCCCAGTCGGCGACACATATTGCCCATTGATAAAGAAAGGCAGTGGGTTCTGATTCAGAATCGACATGTGAGTTATCCGTGAATTGTCGAGTACATTGCCGAGAAAACCGCCCGCGACGGTTTCATCAGGCATTCTAGCGGCATCGTTGATCGGCCTCTATTCGTCGAAGATCTTGTTGATCACTTCGGCCGCTAGATTAAACGCTGGCAGTCCTCGAAACAGGAAAGCAAGTCCTGCAACGGCATGGAGTTCTTCTTTCGTAGCACCGGCGCGTACAGCCCCCCTGGCGTGAAATTCCGATGCCGGTGACACATGCGAGATTAACACGGCAAACAAAATCAGCTGAGCTGTTTTAACATCAAAACAATCCGGATACATTGCTTTTTCGCGAACATTCTCGATTACTTCCAGCAGTTCCGGATCAGTTTCGAGCCCTAAGCGGATGCGATGCTGAATCTTGGGCGGTACAAAGCCAATGAGTTCTTCATAGATTTTGGAATACGGGTCAGAACCAGTCATGGTGTTCTCCAGTGCAGTGGGTATACGGTATTCGGGGCAGCGCGGCAAAGCGTTACAGGCTGGCGTGACCCATTTATACTTTATAGGACTCTGCACGCCAATACTACGTAACCGGTTTGTACCTGATGCAGTCAGGAGTGTCGTTCTGTCAGATATTGTTGAGCACTAGACTATGGGCCGGTTTTATTCAATGAGAACACAGCATGTCTTCAAAAACATTGCGTGAAAAAGCGACGCCTCGCGGCACATACCCCCATATCCGTCGAGCCGGGGATTATTTGTTTATATCGGGGATCAGTGCCCGGCGAGCAGATAATTCTATCGCTGGTGCGCAGGTGGACGACCAGGGTACCACGCGGCTGGATATCCGGATGCAGACTCGGGCAGTCATTGACAATATAGCGGATATTCTCAAAAGCATGGATTGCACATTGGCCGATATCGTGGATGTGACGACCTTTCTGGTGAATATGAATGATTTTGGGGGCTACAATGAAGTGTACGCGGAGTACTTCAGTGAAAGTCGGCCTGCCCGTACCACGGTGGCAGTCCATCAGTTACCCCACCCACATCTGGTGATTGAAATCAAAGCCACGGCTTACAAGCCTGAATAGGTTATGGACGTTTGTGGTTGCGCGACAGGCGCTGCTTCGGCGCTTCAGTTGGCAATTCAGTGGTGAAATCATCGATCAGTTCGGGCTGGCTAACACCGATGCCTTACTCGCTCCAGTATGATTCTCTGTCCAAAATAAACATCGCCTACGTGTCTGTTCGCCCTGCGAGCGCCGTATGTTGCGAATTCGATCAGCGATCTGGCTTTTTACAGCGCTGGTGACTATGGTTTAGTATTCACCGAGTTCTTCTACTGGTCATGAGGCAATATCGAGTTGAGGCCAGATGGAGCAACTTTCCGAACCGAAAAGGAGGAACGTTATGAAATGTAGAAAGGGATTATTGGTTATCGCTGCGGCGGCAGTCATTGGAGTGTCATCGGTTGCCGAAGCAAAGAACGTTCGGGTTGGAGTCGTATTGCCCTATACCGGAGGGGCTGCCCAGTTTGGACAGCAGATCGACCGGGGCATGAGTCTGTATTTGAGTTTGCATGGCGACCAGTTGGGTGGCCACCAGATCGAACTAATCAAGCGGGACTCAAAACGACCCGGGGGCGACATAGCCAAGACCGCAGTACAGGAGTTGATCACGCGCGAAAAGGTGGATCTGTTGACGGGGTTTGTATTTTCACCCAATGCCATGGCCAGCGCCCCGTTAGTGACGCAGGGTAAAGTACCGATGGTGATCATGAATGCTGGTACCGCATGGATCCCTAATCTGTCTCCCTACATTGCGCGGGTTTCATTCACCATGTGGCAGGCCGGTGTGCCGATGGGCGAATACGCCAGGAATACTCTGAACTGTAACAGTGCCGCGAGTGGCTATACCGACTACCCACCCGGCAAAGACAGCGTCGCTGCTTTTAAGTTCGGTTTTGAAGGAGCGGGCGGTAAAGTCGTAGATGCCATTCCTATGGGTGGGCCGCGAGAAGTCCCAGACTTCACGCCGTTTTTCCAGCGTGTCAAAGACGCCAAGCCTGATTGTTTTTATGTTTTTGTCCCAGCGGGGAATCATGCCAGTGCCGTAGTCAAGACGTTTTCTGATTTGGACATGGCAGGTGCGGGTATACGATTGATTGGCCCGGGTGATATCACCCAAGATACAAAACTCCAGGGAATGGGCGACTCGGCTGTGGGTATGGTGACGGTGCATCACTATTCTGCCGATTATGAAACGCCGGAAAATCAAACCTTTGTTGCGGCCTGGAAGGCGGCATACGGTGCTGATACCACACCCGATTTCATGGGAGTCGCCGGTTACGATGGTATGGCAGCAATCGTGCAGGTTATTCGCGAACTGGACGGCAACATTTCAGCTGAGGCAACCATGGATATTCTCAAGGGATGGAAGTTTGACAGCCCGCGAGGACCTATCATGATTGATCCGGAAACTCGCGATATTGTTCAGGATCAACACGTTCATGAGGTGGTGAAGTCCGGCGGTCGGCTGAAGATCAAAGTATTAAGTTCTATCTCTCAGGTGAAAGATCCCTGCAAGGCGAATCAGCTGGGTAAGTGCGCCAGTAATTGATTTCGATCCCCGTCGGGTGAGTGACCCGGCGGGGCAATCGGATTGTCCCAGTAAGTGAGAGTACGCTGGTGACATCCGGTCGTGCTCATTCCTGACATAGTTCCGATTTGCTGGTGCCTACGTGAGTCAGCTTAGCAACATCATTATCAGCATCATATTTGATGGCCTGGCCTACGCGATGATTTTGTTCATCATCTCCGTCGGCTTGTCTGTCACGATGGGGCTTATGGGATTTGTGAATCTTGCCCATGGCGTATTTGCCATGGCTGGCGGGTATTTTGTTACCAGCCTGATGTCAGTTGCCGGGGTTCCGTTTATTCCCGCTCTGCTCATCGGCGCAGTCGGTGTGGCTGTTGTCAGTCTCCCCTTCGAGCGTTTTCTTTATGCGCCGCTGTACAAGGCCGGGGAGCTTGATCAGGTATTGCTGTGTATCGGTTTGGTATTTATGGCAACGGCAAGCTTCACTTACGTTTTTGGCCCCGACCCAGTCCCGATCAAAGTGCCTGATAGCCTTCGTGGTCAGATCGACCTGGGATTCCGCAGCTTTCCAGCCTACCGCCTGTTTATGGTTGCTGTTGGGCTGAGCATGGCTGCTGGAATCTGGTATGGATTTGAAAAGACCCTGATAGGTGCAAGAGTCCGGGCTGCTGTAGACAACCGCATGATGGCGCAATCGGTGGGTATCGATGTCGATAGGCTGTTTCGTTTTACCTTCGCATTGGGTAGCGGCCTAGCGGCTCTGGGTGGCGGTCTTGCAGTAGATATTCTAGGGCTGAGTCCCAGTTTTGCCATTCAGTACTTGGTTCTTTTCCTGATTGTGGTCGCGGTGGGTGGCCTGGGCACGATCAAGGGTACTTTCGTGGCAGCTTTGGTACTGGGCGTAATTGACAACGGTGGAAAGTATCTCTGGCCTGAAGGCGGTGCCTTCTTTATTTATGCCGTCACTATCGTGATTCTGCTGCTAAAGCCCACAGGCTTGTATGGTCGACACGGCTAAAAACCCATGACTCCGGACCAAAAAGCCAGGGGATACTTTGCCCGCCGTAGTCGTCTTAAGTGGTGGGAAGGGTTACCGTGGATACTGGCCGTTGCAGCATTTTTTGTATTGCCCGACTACATGGCCTTTGGCACGCAAGTGCTCATCACTATAATTTTTGCGCTTTCACTCGATCTCGTGGTTGGTTTTGCCGGTGTGGTGACTCTGGGTCATGCCGCCTACTTCGGCGTGGGTGCCTACACGGCAGGTATGGTGTCGGCCCATCTGGGCTGGACTGAACCGATATCGGCGTTGCTGCTTGCGGGATTTGTTGCGGCGATTGTCGGATTCATTTCGGGTGCTGTGCTGCTGCGCTATCACGGTCTGACGTTGCTGATGTTGACGCTAGCGACAGCAATCTGCCTGCAGGAATTTGCGAATGTCAACGAAGATGTTACGGGTGGTTTTGACGGACTGACTGGTGTGAGTTTTGCACCATTGCTGGGTCTGTTTGAGTATGATCTTTGGGGCCATACCTATTATTGGTATTCGTTGGCTGTGCTTTTTCTGGTATTTGTTGGGGTGAGGATTGTGGTGAATTCTCCCTTTGGCATGTCGTTGATCGGCATTCGAGAGAATTCTGCACGGATGCATGCAGTCGGAACGCCAGTTTACCGACGCTTGGTTATCGTCTACGGTGTGTCTGCCGGTATCGCAGGACTTGCTGGCGGCCTGTTTGCGGAATCCAACGCCTATGTAACGCTGGATGTTTTGAGTTTTGCTCGCTCAGGCACGATCCTAATAATCCTAATTCTAGGCGGCGTCGGTCGACTGTACGGTGCCTTTGCCGGTGCGGTGGCCTATCTGGTACTAGAGGATGAACTGGCCAAGATGAGTCCGGAGTTCTGGGAGTTCGGCGTCGGATTGCTTCTTGTCCTCACAGTGATGTTTGCCAGAGGGGGTTTGCTCGGAATCTTTGACCGACTGAGAAAATTATTCGACAGGACAGCACCATGAGTGACTTCGCGCTTGAGGTCATCGGGTTGCACAAGAATTTCGGAGCACTGGAAGTAGCCCATAACATTGATTTCACACTGAAACGAGGTGCCCGTCATGCGTTGATAGGGCCCAATGGTGCGGGAAAGACGACATTCATTAATCTGATTACCGGTGCTTTGGCACCATCCAGTGGCCAGATTATCCTAAACGGCCAGGACATTACGGGGCTGGGTGAGGCTGAGCGAAGTCGGTGTGGATTAGCTCGAACCTTTCAGATCAACCAGTTGTTTCGGGGCCTAACTGTTCTTGAAAACGTCGTCTTGGCGATAGCCGAACGTCAGGGTATCGCATCTTCGATGTTTCGGCCATTGTCGTCGTATTCTGAAGTAACTGATGAAGCAATGGATTTATTAGGTAATTTTGAGCTCGATGAGGATGCTCTACGACGGATTGATGAGTTGCCTTATGGCCGGCAACGTCTGGTTGAAATTGTCATTGCATTGGGACAGAGACCAAGCGTTTTATTGCTCGATGAACCAGCTGCTGGCATCCCATCTTCCGAGAGCCAGCACATCCTGGACGCAGCCAGTGCCCTGTCCAGCGACATCACGGTGTTGATCATCGAGCATGATATGGAAATTGTTTTCAGTGTCGCGGATTACATCACTGTTTTAGTCTCCGGTGCTGTGTTGACAGAGGGAGAACCCGAGGTAATTGCAGCAGATGAAAGGGTGCGCGCGGTCTATCTCGGAGAGGTCGATCGTGGCTGATTCGGGCTTGTCGTTGGTATCTGTCAGTGCCGGTTATGGCGAGACCGTTGCCTTGGAAGATGTAGACCTGGAGATTCTGGCCGGGGAGGCTGTCAGTGTTATTGGGCGCAACGGGGTAGGGAAATCGACCCTGCTGATGACCATCATGGGGCACACTGATCTGCACAGTGGTTCAGTGTACGTAAATGGGAAGGAAATCACCGCTGCCAAACCCTATCAACGTGTTTGGAACGGGCTGGGGCTGGTGCCACAGGAGCGTGTCATATTCCCCTCGCTGACTGTTGATGAAAATCTGGCGGTTGCGGTGCGGGCCGGTCCCTGGACGAGTGAGCGAGTCTATTCGATCTTTCCGCAACTCGATGCTCGCCGACAACACCTTGGTAACCAGTTGTCAGGTGGAGAGCAGCAGATGTTGGCGATCGGGCGGGCACTGGTCGGAAATCCAAACGTGTTGCTGATGGACGAACCCTCAGAAGGTCTTGCACCGGTCATTGTTGAAGAGCTGCAGTCAGTTATAAATCTTTTGCGGGAGGAATCGTCGATGACGATTGTTTTGGTGGAACAGAATAGTCGAGTGGCGCTGGAATTTTCTGAGCGTTGTATTGTTATGAATCGCGGTCGGATTGTCCGAGATGGAAGCAGTGAAATCCTCCGGCAGGATCAGGCTTTGCTTGAGCGTTTGATTGGGATGGATAGTAGTATGCTGTGATCTATACCGAAAGGTATTTGAGTGTGAGCGTAGGCTGGATCGATTCGGTCAGTCCTCTGGTTGAGCATAAAACCGTTTATCGAATAGCCTGTTGAAACAATCCGCATCGGAAATATTCTCCGCCATCAGGACAGCTGCGACGTAGTGGTCGGGTCGCAACAGAATGCCAGAGCCGGGCGCATCGGCAAAGGCGCGCTCTATTTCACCATCTAGATCCCGCGCTTCGGCGATGCCCGAGTCCTTGGTTGCCATAAAAGTACCAGGGGTGATCCAAAGCCAGTTGATCGGGGCGTTTAGGCCCACATAACATTGCGGTAGTCGATCGGGTTTGTCAGTTGGGTTTCCAAAGAAAAGGCAAGTGAAGCGATTCCCTATCAGGTCATCCAGCAGTGTGATGGAGCGGTCGGGCAGTTCTAATCGTGGCTGTATAAACAAACGGCCTACCCAGGGGGAATTGCCTGCCACCAGACCCGCTCCCAGCACTGGTTTGGGCTTGAATTTCATCTGCGTGATGTAATGCTGAACGGGTGGTATCAATTTAAGTAGGATAAGACCCCATTGAACGAACCAGGCGCGTAGACGCCCCGGGGGCATCATGAATCGTCCCATCAGGACCGCCAGTTCAATCAATGCCTTGGCATGTGGTTTCCGTTCGATTTCGTAAGTATCCAGCAGGGTGTCCGGGAAACCTGCTCGTAATACCTGTACTGCCTTCCAGGCAAAATTATGTGCATCCCGGATACCGCTGTTCATGCCCTGGCCGGCAAATGGCGGACTCAAATGGGCGGCATCACCGAGAAGAAAAATCCGCCCACGGCGCCAGCTTTCTGCGGTGCGGGCTTGAAAAGTGTATACCTGTCGACGGATGATGTTCGGTAATCGATGCTCGCCATGTGCCAGAAGAAGTTCGTTGATAAAAGCGTGGTCATCGGCCAGATCGTCAGTTTCATGCTCATGAAGCATGAACTCAAAGCGACGCGACTGATCGGGTCCGGGTAATGAAATGGCCGGTCGGGCGGTATTGCAAAAGACCTGGGTCTGTCGGAAATCGTTACTGGTATTGACAGTATCCACGATCAGCCATCGCTGTTCGTAGGTAGAACCTTCCAGTGGAATATCGAGCAAACGCCGCAATGTACTCTGACCGCCATCACAGGCAGCCAGGTAGTCACAACTGACAACAATGGTGTCGCCTTCAGGG
>LULX01000315.1_pt1 | contig 12150 bp, 10 predicted proteins | sample 729511 | NCBI WGS metagenome assembly LULX01 (sample SAMN03860278, study PRJNA289734) | marine metagenome | biome: seawater column; feature: ocean; material: water; isolation source: Red Sea water column Station 91 - depth 500m | place: Saudi Arabia: Red Sea | collected 2011-10-15 | depth 500 m
TTTTAGCTGAAAATTATTACAATCAAAAAAACTGAGGTTCCAAACCTATTTTGGATCAGCTTAGAAGGTATGGGTTCAGTCTACGCTACTGCTGATGGCAAATATATTATCCAAGGTGATGTCATCCGTTTAGGTGACAAACAACTACATAATGTCAGTGAAGCACTACAAGCCACGGAAAATAAAAAGCACTTAGCTGCACTGAAAAATGAAGATTTAATTGTTTATCCTGCTAAGGATGGCAAAGCAAAACATGTCATTTATGTATTTACAGATTCAAGCTGCCCTTATTGCCATAAACTCCATGAACACTTAGGTGAAATTACCGCTAAAGGGATTGAAGTTCGTTATATCGCTTGGCCACGTGGTGAACAATTCATGCCAACCATGCAAGCAATTTGGTGTAGTGAAGATCGCAAAGCTGCATTCGATCAAGCCGCTCAAGGCTTACCAGTGTTAGCGAATGAATGTAAAAACCCTGTACGTGAACAATATCAGCTTGGTTTAAACATGGGTGTGAATGGTACGCCAGCAATTTACAATGTCGATGGTGAATATTTAGGTGGTTATATGACACCTGATGAAATCGTTCAACGCTTAAACAAATAATCCCTCTCTTCTTCTTTCAAAATAACGACTAGGGCGACAGATTAAAGATCATCTTAGCCCTAGTGTCTGCGCACTTTTTTAGCTATGATCAAGCTTCATTAAAACGATTGAATAAAATGGAGTGTGACGTGAAACCAGTTCGTCTGGCGATACTCGGTCTTGGTACTGTAGGTGGTGGAGCCCTTAAATTACTACAAGAAAATGCTGCTGAAATTAAACGCCGTACCGGTCGAGAAATTCAAATTACACACGTAGGCACTCGCCGTCCACGTCCAGATCTACAACTCGATGGAATTAAACAAAGCGCTGATATGATGGACATCGTCCGTCAACCTGATGTTGATGTAGTGGTTGAAGTTATGGGTGGCATTCACCCAGCTTATGAAATCATCATGGAAGCGATCAAGCACGGCAAACAAGTCGTGACTGCCAATAAGGCTTTGCTTGCTGAGCACGGTAACGAACTTTTCAAAGCAGCCGAAGACAATGATGTACAAATCGCCTATGAAGCAGCGGTTGCAGGCGGGATCCCAATTATTAAAGTCATCCGTGAAGGTCTTGCAGCAAACCATATCGAATGGCTTGCAGGCATCATCAACGGGACAGGTAACTTTATCCTGACTGAAATGCGTGAAAAAGGGCGTGCATTTGACGATGTCCTAAAAGAAGCACAAGAACTTGGCTATGCAGAAGCTGATCCAACCTTTGATGTTGAAGGCATTGATGCTGCTCACAAATTAACGATTTTGGCTTCATGTGCTTTCGGTATTCCACTTCAATTTGACAAGGTATATACCGAAGGCATCAGCAAAATTACAGCACAAGATGTGAAGTATGCTGAAGAATTAGGTTTCAGAATCAAGCATCTCGGTATTGCGCGTCGCGCTGAAAAAGGGATTGAACTTCGTGTACACCCTACGCTCATTCCTGATGAACAACTCATTGCAAATGTGAACGGCGTTAAGAATGCGGTACTCGTTCAAGCCAATGCAGTAGGTCCAACATTGTATTACGGTGCTGGTGCTGGTGCTGGTCCAACTGCATCCGCGGTTGTTGCTGATGTTATTGATATTGTGCGTGATATTTCATATACCGAAGACGGTGCTGGTACAATTCCTCAGCTTGCCTTTGAAGCACTGACCAATATGCCAATTCTCAGTCGTGAAGAAATGACGACTGGATACTACATCCGCTTAAATGCTGAAGATCAAACAGGTGTATTAGCTGATGTAACGACGATTCTCAGTCGCGCAGGCATTAGCATTGATGCCATCATGCAACAATCTCGTCTCAAAGATTTGATTCCTATCGTGATCTTAACGGATCCAATTGTGGAATCAAAAATGGATGAAGCATTAGCACAAATTCAAGCATTACCTGCAATTCGTGGCGAAATCGTAAGAATTCGTTTAGAATCGCTCGATAGTTAATCAGGTTGAGGGAAAATGACTTCCCTCACCCCGCTCTACCTCATATTGGAACACCATCATGTCGAATGCCAATCGTTATACTGGTCTTGTAGATCGTTATCGTGACCGTTTACCTGTGTCTGCAACTACACGTGCAATTTCTTTAGGTGAGGGTAATACTCCACTGATTAAACTAGAGAACATTCCACGTCTTATTGGCAAAAACGTTGAAATCTATGTGAAATACGAAGGTCTAAACCCAACAGGTTCATTTAAAGACCGTGGTATGACAATGGCTGTGACCAAAGCAGTTGAGGAAGGTTCTAAGGCGATTATCTGTGCATCTACAGGTAATACTTCAGCTGCCGCAGCAGCTTATGCTGCTCGTGCAGGTATTAAAGCATTCGTGTTGATCCCAGAAGGCAAAATTGCCATGGGTAAAATGGCACAAGCAATGATGTATGGTGCGATCACGATGCAAATTCGTGGTAACTTCGATGATGGTATGCGTCTAGTCAAAGAAGTTGCTGACCAAGCGCCTGTAACCATCGTTAACTCGATCAACCCATATCGTTTACAAGGGCAAAAAACCATTGCTTATGAAATCGTAGAAGCATTAGGTCGTGCACCTGATTACCACTGCTTGCCTGTCGGTAACGCTGGTAACATTACTGCACACTGGATGGGTTATACAGAAGCTGTAGCAAACCAACCTGCGGATCAGTTTGAACAAGTGATCTATGATGCAGCGACGGATCAATTTACTGGCCCAAAACCAGAAGGCTTACCAACAATGGTTGGTTATCAAGCATCTGGTGCCGCACCTTTCTTACGTGGCGCACCTGTTGAAAACCCAGAAACAGTTGCAACAGCAATTCGTATTGGTAATCCACAAAGCTGGAACCATGCAAAAGCAGTTGTACGTGACTCTAAAGGTTGGTTTGATGAACTTCAAGACAGCGAAATTTTAGAGGCACAACGTTTACTGTCTATGTATGAAGGCGTATTTGTAGAGCCAGCTTCAGCTGCTTCTATCGGTGGTGCTATCCGTGATATCAAAGCAGGTAAAATTGCTGAAGGTTCAGTCATAGTATGTACGGTTACAGGTAATGGATTAAAAGATCCTGATACTGCAATCAAGCAATGTGCTGATGCTGTAATGTTGTCTATTGATGCAACGATGGATCAAGTGAAAGATTCTATTCTTTCTAATATGTAAGCTATCTTTGATACATCAAAAAAAACCTGCTACGGCAGGTTTTTTTATCTTTAAGCTTCAGGATTCTTTATTCATTTCATCAAACAGTTCAGCTCGCTGTTCATCGCTTAAATCCAATTCTTCGGCCAAATCCTGAATCAATTCTTCAACAAAAGCTTCAGCATCAAAGTCCTCATCCTCTTCTTCTCCCCAGTCATCTTCATGATAGCTATACTGCTTGGCCAGTTCGTTTTCAATCGTTTGTATTTCTTCTAAACTAATTTCTTTTATTTCAAATAAAGGCTGTTTGAGCAAAGGATTAACAGTATATAACCCCTCTTCCTCCCAACCCTGAAGAATGGTTAATGTTTGGCTTTTATTATTATATTTTAATGCCTTACTATTTTTTATTAAGGCTTGTAATAATACAGGTTGTTCCGATAAATCTTCAAGTGAACCCTTAAGCTGGATATCCTCATAATCATAATCTGCAAAAATAGTTCTGACATTAGTTTTTAATTGCTCGGGCTGATCTGCATAAGCTAAACCTGCAAAAAACTCATCATGTTCTTCCACCCATTGTTGTTTTTTGACTGACCAAAGTGCATAAAACTTCGCTTCATATTCAAACTGAACCAGTTGAAATTTCTGCATATCTGCAAGTTGAATAAATTCAAAAGTATCCTCATCACTTAGGCTTTCAGGCAGCGTATCTCGAGAAACTTCACCCTCCTGATAAATATGTTCACCACAACGTAAAAAGACAAAATCATCCAATTGTTTTAATAGTGCCTCATCTGCATCAAACAATGATTCAACCTCATAGAGTGCAAAATCACGCACCCCATTGATTTCTAGTTGCTTATAGGCCGTTTCCGCTTGCTCTTTATCTTGAAAAACTTTGTTAATACGGTTCCCTGATACATAAAAAACTTCATCGTTGTAGCCAAAGTATTTTTCACGAATCACATAGGTGCTCATGTTGTTCCCCTAATTTATTGATCACTGACTTGTTTATTTTTTTTATGTAAACTTAAGCACTGAAAGATCAGCGTTCTTGATTCACAACATCATATGAGAAGTCACCACTTCTGCTTGTGCCTTAACACTAACCGATTTTAATTATTAAAACGAATATAATTTATTGATATATGACAAGTTATGTCGTTTTATTTAAGCATAAAAAAACTCTTCGTAACGAAGAGTTTTTGAATCGAATTAAGCGTATTAAATACGTTTTGGCAATGTCGCAACCCAGTTCAGTAAGTTAGTTGCATCGTTGGTACGTGCTTGAGAGCTCGATGCACCAAGTAGCACGACAACAGCTGGACGAGAATTCACAGTTGTATGCATCACTACACAACGTCCCGCTTCATTGATAAAACCTGTTTTTGACAAGTTAATATTCCAACCACCATTACGAACCAAGGCATTCGTGTTATTCGATTTAAGAACACGATAACCCAAATTAAAATCATAAGTTGGTGTTGTAGAGAACTGGCGAATTAAACCATATTGTGAAGCCGTACTTACAAGAATACCCAAATCACGGGCTGAAGATACATTATGTGGATCCAAACCAGTCGACTCAGCATAACGAGTCGAATTCATGCCTAATTGTTTTGCTTTCGCATTCATTGCTGCAACGAACGCAGAACGACCACCTGGATATGTGCGAGCCAAGGCAGCAGCAGCAGGATTTTCAGACTTCATTAAAGCAAACAATAACAGCTCTGCACGATTCATCGTGTCACCCACTCGTAATGTAGAGCTTGAGTTTTTGCCACCAGCACCTGCAAAGTCGATTGAATCAAGTGTGATCTCTTCAGACATATTCAAACGAGCATCAGCAGTAACCACAGCCGTCATGAGCTTAGTAATCGAAGCGATCGGCACAGACATATTACTATTCTTGCTGAATAGCACCTCACCTGTCTGCGCGTCCATCACCAATGCAGAACGTGCATTAACTGATGGTTGACTAGTCGAACCAAAGGTATCGCGAATCTGTACGCTTTTCTGCGGCGTAGCAGAAGAGGTAATTGTCGCAGAACCGCCATTACGTAAGGTTGTAGTAACCGACGTTGAACCTTGAGGGCTAATTTCTGTTTCATCATCATCCATTAACTGGCTAGCATCACTTGCTGACCAACTAATCGATGCAGACGAAGCGCCCACACTCGAAGCTGCCGAATTGTTGTTAACAACTAAATCAGCAAAGCTTGTTGAACTCCAAGCCAACAAGATAGACATGCCTAGAACATGCATGACAGATTTTTTAGAATTTTTCACGACACAATACTCAACTCAGGACGCTGCACATTTGCGCTTACTATCATTATGCCTTACATTTGAACAAATCGGGTAAAGCATTTATAGACACAATTGTGTACAACTATTCTCTAATGATGAAGAATAGGATTGCTAATTTTGTCGTTTCATTGCAAGCTAATTTTGCTTTATGTAACAAAAAACCAGTTTTTTGGAAAAAAAGGAGGTCTTCTTGATCACTGTTCTTGTTGTTGATGATCATGAACTCGTACGCACAGGCATTTGCCGTATGCTAGAAGACCATCCAGATGTTGATGTTCTCGGACAAGCAGAGTCTGGAGAAGAAGCAATTGCGTTAGTACGTCAACTTCATCCACAAGTCGTACTGCTTGATGTAAATATGCCTGGGATTGGGGGGGTAGAAACGACGCGCCGCTTGTTACAAACTGCACCCGAAACCAAGGTCATTGCTGTTAGTGGCTTAGCAGAAGAACCCTATCCCTCATTATTACTAAAAGCAGGCGCTAAAGGCTATATCACTAAAGGTGCGCCTATTGCAGAAATGGTTCGTGCGATTAATAAAGTGATGCAGGGTGGAAAATATTTTAGTGCAGATATTGCAGAGCAACTTGCTAGCTCATATCTCTCTGATACTCAACAATCACCTTTTGATGCACTTTCAGAGCGTGAAATGCAAGTAGCCATGATGGTGGTTAACTGTATTAGCGCCCAAGAGATCGCTGATAAATTATTTGTGAGTGTAAAAACCGTAAATACCTATCGTTATCGTATTTTTGAAAAATTGGCAATTGATAGCGATGTCAAATTGACCCATCTTGCGATTCGATATGGACTGATTAAACCTTAATAAAGTGATCGCCTATGTTGGGAAAAATCGCTTCTTCTGTATCACAAACAGTCTATCGGCTGGGAATTTGGTATAGCGGCTATAGACTGATTATTTCAGTCAGTCTTTTGCTTATTTATATGCTCACGGCTGAGCAACTAGCCACCAACTATGACTATCCTTTTTTATATTTTTACACGCTGGTTTGCTATATCGCACTGAATATTTTCCAGCTTTTTTTGCTCCAAGTTCTTCCAATACAAACGTCTAAACAACTAATTTTTATCTTCCTTGTAGATGTGATTTGCTTAAGCTTAATTACGTTCTCCTCAGGTGGTCCTAATCTCCAACTTAGCCTGTTATATGTCATTATTATTTTCTCCTCCGCTATTTTATTAAATGCCCAACTTTCCCTAATTATCACGCTATTCGCAGTGATTATGGTGGTTTATCAACGCTTCCTTGGTAACTTTTTTGATTACAACAACTTAAATCATTTAGGCAATAGCATTTTCCTTGCCTTTCTGTTCTTTGTCGTTCATTCAATTGGGCGAATTGCAGTTCAACGTTTTAAGATTTTAGAAACCCTAACCTTTCATCAATCCATTGAGATTCATCAACTACAAAATATCAATCGTTATATTCTCGAGCAGATTGAAGATGGTTATTTGGTCTTAGACGAAAGCAATCATATTGTGTTAACCAACCCTGCTGCCAATACGCTATTAGGCATTAATGTCCCTGTTTCTCAAGAAAAAACGCCATTAATTAAATGGCAACCTGATTTATTTGAGCTGATTAAATTCAGTGAGTTAGAAGATGGGGAAGAATTTACCTTTGAATCACAGCAAAGCCCATATACCGTCAATGTTCGCGTGAAGCATCTGGTTGTTCCAGAACAGCCTCTTTTTTTATTGATTTTGAAAGATGCGCAGAAGCTCAATCAACAAGTACAACAATTAAAACTTGCTGCGTTAGGTCAGCTTTCAGCCAGTATTGCCCACGAAATTCGAAATCCTTTAGCTGCGATCGTTCAAGCAAATGATTTATTTAAAGACAGTGATGCTCATCAACAAGAAATGCTTTCTAAAATGATCCGCAAACAAGCGAAACGAATCGACAGCATTATTCAAGATACTTTGGGTATGGCTCGGAATAAGCCTACTGAACCACAAATTATTCATCTCGAAGAATTCCTTGCCAGTCTATTAAATGAAGATTTGGCTGATGCAAAAGATCAAATTCAATTAAATCTGCTTGAACCAGTAAATATCTTATTTGACGAAAAACAACTTCGTCAGGTGATGATCAATCTGATTCGGAATGCTCTAAGACACAATGCAGAGAATGCAGAGTTCATTCAGATTAATGTCGACTTAAATAATGGGCGTACTCGCATAGATGTTGTCGATTTTGGGACAGGAGTCGCAAAACGAGATATTTCTCAACTGTTCAAGCCATTTTTTAGTACCGAAATTAAAGGAACTGGTTTAGGATTATATCTGTCTCATACTTTTTGTGAGGCAAATCATGCAAAGCTCACTTATGTAGAGCAACAACAAGGAGCATGTTTCAGGATTGAATGCTCAAAAATTCATTGATTAGATTAGGTTTTTCGGGGAAATGGCAACTAAACAACCACTCGTTCTACTCGTAGACGATGAAGAAGACTTATGTCTTTTAATGCAAATGACGCTATCTCGAATGGGGATCAAAACTCATTTAGCATATCGCGTAGAGCAAGCAAAAAAATTCTTTACCGAGTTTCAATACGATGCTTGTTTAACTGATTTAAACCTCCCAGACGGTAATGGTCTCGATTTAGTTAAACACGTCACACAAAATTATCCGAATACGCCGATTGCAGTCCTTACGGCTTATGGCAATATGGATACAGCGATTGCAGCACTGAAAGCAGGTGCTTTTGACTTTGTCAGTAAACCGGTCAATCAAACCCATTTAGATCAGCTCATTCAAAAAGCTTTAAATCGACCGCAACCTGAGCAAGAAGCTGCTGAAACAGCCTTAGAAAATAAGCTCTTGATTGGGCGTTCTGCTCCTATTCAACAATTGCGTATTGCATTAAAGAAAATCGCCCGTTCGCAAGCGCCTGTTTTCATTACAGGTGAATCGGGAACAGGGAAAGAAGTCGTTGCAAACCTTGTGCATCGTTTAAGCAACCGCAGTGAAGGTCCTTTTATCGCAATTAACTGTGGTGCTATTCCAACAGAGCTCATGGAAAGTGAGTTATTTGGGCATAAAAAAGGTAGCTTTACTGGTGCAACCCAAGATAAACAAGGTTTAATTTTATCAGCACATGGCGGTAGTTTATTTCTAGATGAAATTGCTGAACTGCCATTAAGTATGCAAGTAAAACTCTTGCGTGCCGTGCAGGAGAAAAAAATTCGCCCTGTTGGTTCTGATCAAGAGATTGATGTTGATTTCCGCGTGATTAGTGCCAGCCATCAAGACTTAGAATTACTTGTGCAGCAAGGGCGTTTTAGACAGGACTTATTCTTCCGTATCCATGTCATGGATATTGTTCTGCCTCCGTTACGTGAACGCGGTCAAGATATCTTGTTATTGGCAAATCACTTCATTCAAAAAATTAGTCAAGAGTGGGAGCTTCCTGCAAAATCAATTTCTTCGAGAGCAGAACAGTTTTTACTACAACAGTATTTCCCAGGAAATGTACGTGAATTACGTAACATCATCGAACGCGCCATTACCTTAAGTGATGATGAAACGATTGATCTTGCTCATTTGCAAACCGCACCACTACGTAGTCCAATTCTCGCCCCTGCCGCATCACTTTCCGCGCCAGAAGACGTTGAATATGCACAACAGAGTCCAAGTCCAACTATGAGTTCTAAAAAGCTTCCTCCAGAAGGGTTGGAGCGCTATTTAGAAAATATTGAAAAAGAAGTTTTACTCAATGCATTGAATTTAACGCATTGGAATCGAACTTTAGCGGCGAAGAAACTTGGAATGACATTTAGATCATTACGTTACCGCTTGAAAAAATTTGGTTTAGATACTGAAGACGACGAATAATCATTGAAATAAAGCCCCTTCGATTAGGGGGCTTTATTTTATATTTTACTTTTCAATGTGAACTCTGCGACATGATCCAAATAGTTATCTTCTTTTATCTCTGGAGATAAAGGATAGATTTGATTCGGCTGGATCCCTTGCCCTTCAATCATATTTCCATTGGGTGTGTAGTAGTGAGACACAGTCATTTGCAAAGCTGCACCATTCGGTAATGGGAAAAGCTTCTGAACAACGCCTTTACCATAACTATTCTCACCGATAACCCAAGCACGTTTATGTTCTTTTAATGCTGCTGTAAAAACTTCTGCGGCTGAAGCGGAACGACGATTAATCAGAATGCCAAGTTTAATTTTCTGAAACTTATTTGCTGGTAATGCCTGAAATTGCTGATCGCCTTCTGAGCGACTCTTCGTCGTAACAATAAGCCCGTCATTCAAAAACAAATCTGCGGATTCAACTGCTGCTGAAAGCAAGCCGCCAGGGTTATTTCGCAAATCTAGAACAACTGCCTTTAACTTATTTGGATTGTATTCGTCAATAATCCGTTTAATTTCATTTGCCGTATCTTGTTGAAAAACGCGAATTTTTAAGACCAACACTTGATTATGCAATAAATCCGGTTCGATATCGGTTTCGACCTTTTTATTTCGGACTAAAATTATCGTGCTATTACTATTTTCTGGTTGTATTTGAATGGTGCTACCAATCGAACCATATAACAGCCCTTGTACTTGGTCTTGGTTCAAATTTTTTAATTCTTGATTATCAATTTTGATGATGGTTTGACCATTTTTCAAACCAAGCTTATTTGAATCAGAGCCACTTTTAAGATCCTGAATCTGCCATGAACGAGTATGGTTATCATAATTGAGATTGAAATCAACAGAAGCGAGATCACCCTCTGTATATTGAATCAACTGACGGTATTCCTCAGCAGATAAATACCGAGAATAACGATCTAAGCCACCGACTAGCCCTTGAACGGCTTGTTGGAAAAGCGCTTCATCAGATTTTTTATCAACATAATTGTCTTTAACAATGCCATAAATCTGCACAAATTGCTGAATTGATTCAATCGGGACTTCAGCACTACGTGGAGCAGCCTCATCGTCCCATCCCGATGCATGTGTAATCGGTGCAGCAAAAGTGATATGTGACCAACACATCAACACACTTGCAAATAGTGCACGGTAAATGTTGTTGTGTTGAGTCATTCTTTCACCTTATTTATTTTATAAAATCTTCCTAAATCCCCCATTGGATAAGAGGGACTTTCTTATCTTACAAATAAGAACTAGGTTGATTGTAATGTAATTAAGTTTTTACCTTGCATTTCGCTTGGTACAGGAATTTGCATCAAACTCAAAAGTGTTGGAGCAACATCCGCCAATACACCACCTTCAGCAATCGTTGCCTGTGTTGGCCCGACATAAATAAAGGGGACTAACTCAGTGGTATGTTGAGTATGAACCTGACCACTATCATAGTCTTGCATTTGCTCTACGTTACCATGATCAGCCGTAATTAACATATGACCTTTGTTTGCCATCACTGCATCATAAACACGACCTAAACATGTATCGACCGTTTCGACCGCTTTTACAGCGGCATCAAAGACACCTGTATTCAAACTCACCAGAATTAATCGCATTCACCAGTTCATCAGTCACTTCGATTGCACTCATTTCTGGTTGTAGATCATAAGTTGCAACGTTTGGTGATGGAATTAAGATACGCTTTTCACCAGCATATTCATCTTCACGGCCACCACTAAAGAAGAACGTCACATGCGCATATTTTTCAGTTTCAGCAATACGCAATTGAGTTTTACCTAAACTAGATAGATATTCACCAATGGAGTTCTTTAATGCTTCAGGCATATAAGCAACTGGCGCATCGATGCTCGCTTGATAACGTGTCAACATGACAAATTTAGATAAATTCGGTACAACTTTACGCTCAAAGCCAGCAAAGTCTTTTTCAACAAAAGCTCGGGTAATTTCGCGTGCGCGGTCAGCACGGAAATTCATGAAAACAACACTATCGCCATCTTGTACTTTTACAGTTTCGCCAATACGGGTTGCTTTGACAAACTCATCATTCTCTTCTGCTGCATAAGCAAGCTCTAAGCCTTCTACAGCACTGTTGGCTACACGAGTCGCTTCACCCTCTGTCATCAAACGGTAGGCTTGTTCTACGCGATCCCAACGATTATCACGATCCATTGCAAAGTAACGACCAATCATCGAAACGATACGACCTTGATTTGGATATTGTGCAAAAAGTGCATCTAGTTTTTCTAATGAAGGCTTGGCACTACGAGGTGGTGTATCACGACCATCTAAGAAAGCATGTAAATAAACCGTTGCACCGCGCTTTAATGCAAGCTCACACATTGCCACAATATGATCTTCATGTGAGTGAACGCCACCTTCAGAAAGCAAGCCCATTACATGAACAACGCCATTAGCTGTTTTAGCTTTCTCTACAGCATCCACCAACACTTCATGCTCAAAGAAATCGCCTGTACGAATATCTTTAGTAATACGAGTAAAGTCCTGATAAAGCACTCGACCTGCACCAAGGTTCATGTGTCCAACCTCGGAGTTACCCATTTGGCCATCAGGTAAACCAACATCCTCACCAGAGCCAGAGATTAAACTATTTGGATGCTTTGCTTTCATCGCAGTCAAGTTTGGTGTTTTCGCTGCTAGATACGCATTATCTTCAACTGCTTCACGATGTCCCACACCATCCATAAT
>LULX01000297.1_pt1 | contig 12018 bp, 8 predicted proteins | sample 729511 | NCBI WGS metagenome assembly LULX01 (sample SAMN03860278, study PRJNA289734) | marine metagenome | biome: seawater column; feature: ocean; material: water; isolation source: Red Sea water column Station 91 - depth 500m | place: Saudi Arabia: Red Sea | collected 2011-10-15 | depth 500 m
CTCTGCCATCGGCCTGGTTAAATCAGTTTCGATGAAGCCTGGTGTGCATGCATTAATGATAAGATTTGGAATTTGCCTTGCCAGGTATATGGTATATGCGTTGGTGCAGGCTTTGGATAAACCATAAGCAGTTCCCAGTCCTGAACTCTGTCCCACGGTTTCCCCTGATTCAGAACTTGCTTTCAGACTTTCATTCATAAAAGTTTCAATCTCCGCCCAGTTAACTTCCGGATTTGTGAGGAGTCTCTTTACTTTCTCACTGCAGCCTGCAAGAAACATCGGGCCTGACGCTGAAGTTACATTAACAATTCTTCCTGCTGTTGTGTCCAGCAGTGGGATGAACACCTCACAGACACGTTTAATACCATAAGTATTTACCTGCAGTATTTTATTCATTCCGGATGTACTGTTTCCAATTCCGGCGTTGTTTACAATGCCGTATAGTGTACCTGCATTCTTTCCAAATTTTTCAGCTACTTCCTCTGCAGCGGAATTAACTGAATCGTCTTGTTCTACATCGATTTTAATTAAATCAATCCGATCATTCCATTGCTGATTACTATTTACTAATTCATTTAGGGTATGCTGTCCTCTGCTTAAGTCCCTTGATCCAAGCAGCACATAAGTGTCACTATATGACTCAAGTAGTTTTTTGACTGTAGCCAGCCCAATTCCCTTGTTTGCTCCTGTAATTAATATGCGTTTCATTTCTGTTCCTTGTTATAGAATTAATGTTCAACTTCAAAATATTGCATCAAAACAAATACCTGTAAAATCCCTGGTTAGGTTAACTGAGGTTTTATTAACCATAGCTAAATCCCCACTATTTCAACCATCATAACTGCGAGCTCCGGTATTCCTGTGCCAGGTTCGGAAAAGGTGCCTTTTAGAGGCAGGATCTTCATGATCAGTAAATTGACTGCGAAAATGAACCAGTTCCAGATTGTTGAGAAACTGGAGCTGTCCCCGTTTCAGTGGATCTTCAATCCAGAGATCCGGAGAACTGACCACCTGTGTTAGCAATTCAAGTGAGTCCTTGAGTTCATCATCCATTTCTTTTTCAGCTAATCTATAACCTTTTTGAACAAGGGAAATATTAACACGAGACTTGAGCTGACTTCCGTTCCAGTAAAATAATGGGGCCATTGTCAATTTTGCAGCACCTTCAGCATGTTCTTTCTGTCGGTCAAAGAGCATGGGACAGTAAAGCCTTTCGAGTTGCTTCGGATATTTTTCAAGCATCCGGTTGTGAACTGAGTATAGACTGCAAAAGCGGCTGGTTCCTCCTTTTAAAGCCGGATTATTGCAGAACAGTCCCACGTATTCCGGAAGACTGATTCCGAATGCATTGTCATTATGAAAGAACAGCTCAACATTGGTGTATGAACCCCGAACTCCATAACTAAATGACTGTCCGGTATCAGTTACGTCATAAAGCATTGTACCGTCCCATTTCTGGGCTACTGTGCGTCCAATAAGCTGTGAAATAACCCAATAGCAACCAACCAGTTCTTTTTCACCGATTTCTTCCATCGGCATAGGTTCAATCACGCAGAATCCACAGCCGTGATCCAGTATTTTTTTGGCTTGTGAAAAAATCCGCCTCAATTCAGGAATTTCAAATTCGGCCGGTTCTCTCAGTTGCAGGGGCAAAGGATTCTTTGATATTGTGTCTGCCATTTTGTGAATCTCTTCCAGAGCTTTCTGAGTAAAATTTATTTTCCAATCTATGTCAGAAAGGTCATCTGCGAGCCATACTTTTGGTCCATCTTTTCTTTGATCCATCATCTGTGATTGTGCCCCAGGTGTAAGATCAAGAACTTCGGGTAAACCTGTATTATTCATTCTTAAATTACTTAAATTGCCTCAGGAAATAGAATTACAAGCAACTCAATATTTTTTGGATGAATCTATCCTTTTATATATCCAAATTTTGAGTCCTGAATCAATAATTTGTTAATGGGAAATTTTCAAATGGTAGAGTTTGAAAATATTCTTTTTTGCCTCTTGAAAACACAAAAGGTATTTTTCATATTTTACATTGTTTACTCATGTTTTATCAGACAGCGTGTGCCACACTGGCGGAACGCAGAGAAACGCAAAAACAAAGAATCAGCGAAAAAGTACTAAGTATCCCGGCCAGCAGGAACGCATGACTGAACTGGATTCCTGCGGCCCATCCTGCAAGCAGAGCGCCGAAGGCGCCGAGTCCATCCATCAGTGTGAAGGCAAATCCGAGGGTGGTGCCCTCGCGGCTTCCGGTGAATTCCACTGCGGCGGCCAGAATAGATGAGCGTATTCCCTCAAGTAGTCCGACGCCGACCAGCAGGAACACGATAATCATCAGCAGCATCCCAAAGTTTTCCAGAACCGGAATCATGAAAGTGCATACAGCCGCAATGGCAATACCGAAAACTATCACCCTGCGTCTGCCTGCACGATCAGAGAGCCTTCCCATCAGAGGCTGCATGAAAGCCCCGAATAAGACCATCATTCCAAAAGCAAAACCTGTCATGGTGGAGCTTAATCCGTGAAATTCCCTGAGGTAGAGTGGAATCATGCTCATCAGGGCCACCAGCGACATATGGTAGCTGCTGATCAGGCAAATGATTAAGAGTCCTCTTTTTTTAGTCCAGCTTTTCCAGAGATGCTGAAAATTTTCCTTCGAAAAGGTCTTTCGCTTCGGCTGTTCCGGCACCCATTTCCGGATATGAAGAAAGATGACACCTACCAGCAGGGTAGGCAGGATGATCCAGTGCAGGGTCTCACGCCAGTCCATTGAAGCCAGCAGAAATCCGACAATCACCGGGCCGATCACAGCCGAAAGAGTTCCGCCGATGGCATGGAAGCCCAAAGCTTGTCCCCTGTTTTGCGGGTCAGACTGCACCAGTATGGCCGTCGCCAAAGGATGCCAGGCTGCGTCACCGCAGCCCGCCAAGGCAAACAGAAGCGCCAGAGACCAGAAATCAGGTGCCCAGGAAGCGAGCAGGTAACCGAGCCCGACCCACCAGAAGGTAAGCATCAGAAGATTTCCCCTATTCCTGAAAGAATCTGCCAGCAAACCTGCCGGAAGATAACCCAAAGCACTGCCCAAACTGTGAAGGGTCAGCAACAACCCAACCTCCATGGGGTTAAGTCCCATTTCCAATGCGATTGCTGGAGTCAGAACAACCACCGAACATGGAACAAAGTCGTTGGCAAAATGTCCCAGTGAAAACGGAAAATATAATGATCTGCGTGAAGTCTTCATAAGACTTGGAAATAGATATTGAATATCAGCTACATTTGAATATTGACAGGCATAAAGTATTATATCCAATTCTCATTGGTACGAGCCTGAAACAGCTGAATCATCCTGAATCACACTGAACCGCTTGTCAACGGGAAATTAAATAACAAATGTGATTTTATTGAGGCAGACGTCCTAAACGAGAGGACTGTTATCGGTTTTTCTGGTTTGGATTGGTGAAGTTTGCAAGGAACTGGCAAGATGACTTCAAGTCAATGAGTACAGACTGTGACCAAACAAAAAAAACTCTGCAGCTGATCTGAAACATTCTCTTGACCAATTGCTATTATCCTATTAATATGCCCTGACACATCTCCTCTCCAGAAGTTACGCTAATAAGAACAAATCTTGATACCACACAGAGGTAAAGCCATGAGTAGAAAAAAGTATATCGCTATTCACACTTATCACAGCGACGATACAAAGCACAAATTCTGGGCAGGTACTAATGAGGTGGAGCAAACAGATATCGAGTGGCGGGATAAGTACATCTTCGATAAATGTCAATGCACGGCTACCTGGGTAGGTGCAGACGACTTCTTTTTCTGTCAATGGGAAGCTGAAACACCGGATGATGTTTTAAATACTCTTACAGAGTTAGGTCTTGATGACTACATATTCACAGCTCTTTACCAGATTGACATGCACATTGATATAACTAATCTTACGGGGAAGAACCCGTATAAGGGTATTTCATACCTGGACACCGCGTCTTGATAAGTACTGCACTCTCCACGGTCTCGCCTTATCCCCACATCTATTCGGATGGTATGGCTTCTTAACCTTTACCTTTTAAACTCCGCACGAATGACATACGGAGTGGACTCTGAGAAAAATTTTTGACCCTGGTCATAGATTTGTCAGAGAATCAGCATTATATCGTAAAAGTTCACAGAGCTATTTCAGATTAAGATCCGGTTGCCCTGTGCTTCAACATCCATGCGTGAGAGTCAGACTGTGACCAAACAAAAAAAACTCTGCAGCTGATCTGAAACATTCTCTTGAACAATTACCATTTTCCTATCAACGACTCATAATCCAGGGCGAATTGAATGCAGTGCGGGTGTTGAAGTAAGAACCGTTTTTTAGGTTCTTAATATATTCTCCATTTTCTTTCCTTTTGCCAACTCATCCACGAGTTTGTCCAAATACCGAATTTTCTGCATAAGTTTATCTTCAATATCTTCAACACGATAACCACAAATCACACCAGTGATTTTTGAAGCATTTGGGTTGATTTGCGATGCTTGGGCAAAAAATGTTTCAAAGTCAGTGTCTTTATCAAGATGTTGTTTTAATTGTTTTGGACTATAACCGGTAAGCCAGTAAATGATGGAATCAACATCTTCTTTTGATTTGCCTTTTTTCTCTGCTTTTTGGACATAAAAAGGATAGACATATGAGAATGCCATTTTGAAAATTTTTGAATTATCCATTGTCCCTGTTCTGAGAAAGAGGGTTTTAACTCATTAATAAAAACAGTAACGATGCAACGGTTTATTAGCTACTGTTATTATTAACGTAAATTTACTTTGGGAATGGCGGGGTCGACGGGACTTGAACCCGCGGCCTCCGGCGTGACAGGCCGGCGTTCTGACCAAACTGAACTATGACCCCCAATATTTTGGGGTAATGGTGGGCAATACAAGGTTCGAACTTGTGACCTACGGCTTGTAAGGCCGTTGCTCTCCCAGCTAAGCTAATGGCCCTGCCAGCAATGTGACTCTATGTAATAGTTTATTGTAGTGCAAGATGTTTCTGGTAAATGGAAAAAAATCTTTCAGTTAGTCCAGATCTGGCTGCTTCTCAGAAGATCATTTAGTTTTCCTTCTCCTTTTTCCTCAAGCTGAGTATATATTTGCTGTTCAATAATTTCTCTCTGTCCAGTTAACTTGCGGATTTGTGAGGGGTTTCTTTACATCATCACTGCAGCCGCATGGTAATTGGGGTCTGAAGCGTAAGTATGATTTCAGAGTTTAACTGAATATCATTGTTTCGAAAAAAGGTCTATATTGAAGGACGTTTAAGGGAGACTCGTTCCTGGGAAATACTGATCGAGAAGGCCCTGAATCCTGGAAGTGATGTTGTCTCCGTGAGTTGAGGTAAAGTTATCACTCCAGGCATGGTACCAACCACATCCATAATGTGAACTTGCGCAGTCATTTTGAGTGGTACTATGGTGTGCCTGGTGAGTTGGGAACACTGTTGCGAAATGTGTGTCAAATTCAGTTTTATTGTCGGGGGCAATGCTTGCGTAGTAGACTATCTTATCACGTACGATGGTTGAGTTGTCCAAACCTGCTGCAGTTATTGCTTGCGACAGTGCTGTTGAATTATCCGGATGTACACCCCAAAAGTGAATAAGGGGTGTTAAATTAGCATTAGCTGCCTTTGAAAGACGAAATATCCTGCTATCGACCTGAGTAAGTCCGTCGAGACAAATCGGTTTTTCAAAACAGGTGAGTGTACCCGCGTTGTAGTCCAGGTTCTCCTGATAAAAGAAATTTTTTAGAGCCTGCCAACCGAAGAGGCGGGCAATATCGGCATATTTGGCGTAGCCACGAGCCTGATAACGGAATTCATCCAGGGTGGTGTTGGATTTGTCCATGGGATTGCCGTTGCGGAAATTTTCTGTAATCATCCAGTGTATTGCCGCATCGTTCACAGTGTAGTTTGCCGCACCCCTGGATTGCTTAAATGCCGTGTCGTTGTCAACTCCGAATTTTTGATTCATAACATAGACGTGAGGGAAGTTGACAAGCGCCTCACCCTCACCTGGAAATACCTGCATGAGCTGTGCATGGCCAAGCTCGTGAAACTCTGTATCCCAGAAAAGCGGATCCCGAGCGGGAGATTGATTCAGAAGAAACCACTGAACTTTGTTGCCATTGGAAGTGTATTTTGGATTGTAAAGATTGTTTATTTGGGGGTAGCCGATACCGTAAACTCCGTGCCTAATATACACATCAACCTGCATGTATAGAACCTTGCGGTTGCGAATGAGTGGGTAACCGAGAAGTTCTGAGACACCATCCATGGCCTTGTCCCAGTTTTGCATCAAGGATGTGGCATTGTCGTATTCGTAAATCCAGTCTCTGGGAACATTCAGCATGAATTTATCTGATTCAAAAACAGCCCAGGGACCCGGCGCGGTACGCCTCTCCTTCCATTGTATGTCTGTATGGTTATCAGATGCCTTGAATGAGAAATATGGTTGTTTAATGACGCCGCTGATTTGAATATCCTGTTGTCCAAGATTAGCCTTGTGAGGAACAAGTATATACACTCCTCCGCCGAGTGGGTTGGCGATGGTGGTTACGTTATCAACAATCGAATAAGTTCTGGTGACACGGTGGAGACGTCTGGCTGGATCTGTTGATCGAACTTCATGGTCGACTGTGTGTGAGCCCACTAAAACACTGAAGCCTGCGTTAACCATTCCCTGGGGAACTGTAACCTGACCAATTGAACCAGGGCTAAGATAAAATCCTGTCGGTCTTCTTGCCGGCCAGGATGAAAAGGCAACAGGCTGTCCCCAAAAAGCAGGTACGCTGGCATTAATGGACACAGTATGAACTTCGGATGGATTCTCTGGCGCGGCTGCAGCCCCTGGAAAGTGGTTTGCGGTCAGCCAGCCCTGATCCTTAAGGGCTGAAGTGCAGCTTGCGGCTGTCCATGTATTGTAAACATTATCATGAATTGACTGTTGAATGCTCAACATTGCTCGATGGAGTTCCTTCCCATCCCCGCTGGTACCTGTTCTGTCTATAACTGAATAACCCCCTTGTGTGGTAGCCGTATTATCGTTCACAAAGAGAGGACCACCGCCACCGTTTTCATAAGCATGGACCAGGGCAAGGGAGTTTTTGATGAGATCCTCGTTGGTATCAATAAGGACTGAGTTTTTGGTAAAGCCCGAAACCTTTTCTTTAAGCTCCGAGGCAGAGAGCGTCTCCTGCCCTGCCATGTGCTTAGTAATCTTGTTGATTGCGTCAGTAACATTGTCAGTGGAGAATCCGGCTGCAGCTGCGTCTCTGAGAAAGAGGGCCTTCCTCTCACTCTCTGTCAAAATACGAGAGTAGCTTTTAAAATCGGCAATTTCAAATGGTCTGATCTGGCCCCATCCCTCGTCACCAATACGCAGCCTGCCTTTCCCTCCATCCTGAGTACTAAAGTAGAGGTTATCAATAGCTGCCTGTGTACCATGTCCAGGGCTTTTACTTGTCGGTCCGATCAAATTTACGTAAATAGAAAACTGTGAAGCACAAGTGTCATTACTGCATTCCTGTAAAGGGGTTTCCCCGCTGTTAGCATTATTTCGATAATTAAGCACCACGTGAGTCCAGGTATCCGCCGGGAAAGGTTCTGACATGACTGTTTTGCGCCAGCCATTGTCAGCTGGAGTTGACAATGCCCTTAGAACCAGCCTTCCATCTTTCCCACAGCATGACCCTTCAACGCCTTCAGCATTTATGCCTGCATTTTGAAGTTCTGTAGTTACATTGGACTGAGTATGCAGTAAAAAACCCGGTTTTTGCTGATTGTATTGGCTTTTGCTTCCAATTATTTGTGAACCGTCTCCTGAGGTTTGATCGTTGCTCGGTCCTGAAGCTTTAAGCCACATTGAAAGTGCGAAATCCTGACCGTCTTTTCCCAATTGCAGACATCCTTCATCTTTGAGGTCGATGTATTGTTGGTCATCAACACGGACAGTGGTAAAAGAACCAAAACCATTTGATGTACTGGTGATTCCAGAGGACTGAGTGTTGATGGAGCTTGCCGCTAATAAGTCAACACCGTTGCAACCTGTAATGGTGGGAAGCTTTAAGACTGCCGGGCATGTGATCGCGGTAGTATTGTCAGTGGTAGTGGTAGTATTATCTGTGGTGGTAGTGTTGTCAGTGGTGGAAGAAGATGTAGTGTTGTCAGTGCCAGAACTACTTGATGAGGAATCGTCATTGGCACATGAGGTGATGACCAAAAAACTAAATCCCAGTACCAGTAAATAGAAAATAATCTTTTTCACAATGTCCTCAAATTTGAAAGTAAAAAACCAATGATTGAAGAAACAGCTGTTATGCTGGTATGCATACCTGAATTTCACTGATTTAACAAAATCAGTGATCTACGCTTTTAAATACTTATTTTCTTTCGCTAAGAATGCTGGCGGGGTCGACGGGACTTGAACCCGCGGCCTCCGGCGTGACAGGCCGGCGTTCTAACCAAACTGAACTACGACCCCGGTACTCTGGGGAAATGGTGGGCGATACAAGGATCGAACTTGTGACCTACGGCTTGTAAGGCCGCCGCTCTCCCAGCTGAGCTAATCGCCCTACTCAGAATGTAAGTCTACTGAATTAATTGGTGGAGTGCAAGAATTTTCTGGTAATTTGAAAGAAACCTGTCAGTTGGTCCAGACATGGGTTCCTCTTAAAAGATCAGTCAATTTCCCTTCACCTTTTTCCTCAAGTTGAGTTTTTATTTGTTGCTCAATTATTTCACCATAAATGGAGTTTCGTACCTGGCGCAATACACCCATCGGTACAGGAAATGCCGGAAAGTCAAAACTGCTTAACAGGTTTGCAAGAGTACTGTCCTTGCTGTACTGGTCATGCTTTAGCAAATCATTTTCGTTCGTTCCATTTCCCAATTCAACCACCTCTGGTTTCAAGCCATTCAGTCGGATACCTTTGTTTCTGTTTTTTCCAAAGATAAAAGGTTCTCCGTGTTTCAAACGTAAAATACGCTCTTCTCGTACTGAACGTTCATAGATCGGTGCAAATGTACCGTCATTGAAGATATTACAATTTTGATATATTTCCACAAATGAAGTTCCCTTGTGTTTTGCCGCTTCCTTAAAGATCTCCTGCATTCCCTTAGCGTCCACATCAAAGGTGCGCGCAATAAAGGTTGCTCCTGCAGAAAGGGCGAACAGCATTGGATTAAGAGGCATATCCGGTGAACCAAAAGGTGTGCTTTTGGTTACTTTCCCCTGTTCGGATGTGGGTGAATACTGGCCCTTGGTGAGTCCGTAGATGCGGTTATTGAACAGCAGCACATTTACATCAAGATTTCTCCTCAGCATGTGCAGCAGTTGATTGCCGCCGATACTCAATCCATCACCGTCTCCAGTAACCAGCCAGACGTTCAGGTCCGGACGGGCCACCTTCAGTCCGGTAGCAAAAGCCGGAGCTCTTCCATGCAGGGTATGGAGTCCATAAGTATCCATGTAATAAGGGAAGCGGCTGGAGCAGCCTATTCCGGAAACAAAAACAATATTTTCCTTTGGGATATTCAGCTCCGGCATTATCTTTTGAACATTTGCCAAAATTGAGTAATCACCGCAGCCCGGACACCAGCGTACGGTTTGATCGGATACAAAATCTGCTTTTGTAAGAGGCACTGAACTTAGAGGTTTTACTGGAATATTCATAAGATTTCCCAAACAAGTTAATTGTTAATCGTCAAACTTTAATCTCTTCACGCTTTGTTGTCATTTACTGCCAAGAAGTTCCAAAACTTTACTGCGAATCTCTGAAATCAAAAACGGTCGTCCCTGCAGTTTTGAAAAAGAAATTGTGTCTACCAGAAATTCAGCCCTAAGCAAGCGAGACAATTGACCTAAATTCATTTCCGGAACCAGTATTTTATCAAAATTGTTAAGTATCTTTGCCAGATTTTGCTGGAATGGATTAAGGTGCCTGAGATGCAGCATTGAAACAGGATACCTTTCTGCTTGCAATTCCTCAATTGCGGAAAATACCGAGCCATATACGCTGCCCCAGCTGACAACCAGAAGTTTGTTTTTTCCCGGGCCGATGACTTCCAGAGGAGGCAGATCATTTTTTATGCGTTTAATTTTTTCGTCACGAAGCAACACCATTCTTTCATGGTTTTCCGGTTCATAACTTATTTCCCCGGTGATGCTGTCTTTTTCCAATCCGCCCAGGCGGTGTTCCAGTCCAGGCGTTCCCGGAATAGCCCAGTTTCGCGCCAGAGTTTGCTGATTCCTTTGGTATGGTGAGAAGTTCTCCGGATCAGTGTGGAAGCTTGGGGTGAGGTCCGGCAATTGATTTTCATCCGGAATTTTCCATGGTTCAGAAGCATTTGCCAGTCCTCCGTCGCTGAGAACAATAACCGGTGTCATGTATTTTAAGGCAAGTCTGAAGGCTTCAAGCACCATATAAAAACAGTCTCCCGGAGTAGAAGCAGCCAGAACCGGAACAGGTGCTTCACCGTGTCTGCCATACATTGCCGCAAGCAAATCAGTCTGTTCAGCTTTTGTAGGCAAGCCGGTTGAGGGTCCTCCACGCTGAACATTCAGCACGACTACCGGCAGCTCAGTCATTACCGCATAGCCTATTGCTTCACTTTTTAAATCCAGGCCCGGACCGCTTGTGCCGGTAACTGCTAAAGCGCCTCCAAAGGCGGAGCCGATGCTGGAAGAAATCGCAGCAATTTCATCCTCAGCCTGTATTGTTTTTACACCAAAGTTTTTGTACTGAGCCAGTTCATGAAGAATATCAGAAGCCGGCGTGATCGGATAACTGGCATACAGCAGTGACAATCCGGAGCGGCATGAAGCAGCCACACAGCCAAGTGCCAGCGCCTGACTTCCGGTAATCTGGCGGTATTCTCCGGAAGGCAAAACAGCTGCGGGAACATGGTAACGGGCGTGAAACAGCTCAACTGTGATGGCGTAGTTGTATCCTGCCTGAAGAGCAAGTGAATTCGCTTTAGCAATTTCAGGTCTTTTAAACTTTTCTTCAATCCAGTCCTGTGTCTGCTCAAGTGGTCTGACAAACAGCCATTTAACCACTCCAAGTGCGAAGAAGTTTTTGCAGCGTGCCCCGTCACGATGAGAAAGCCCGGTCTCTTCAACTGCTTTTAATGTCAGCTTGGTAATCGGAATTTGTACCACACGGTACTCATTCAACTCTCCAGTTTCGAGGGGGTTCTCTTTGTATTTTGCTTTTCGCAGATCGTTTTCTGCAAAACTGTCTGAGTTAAGAATCAGTATTCCGCCTTTTTCCAGATCCTTTATATTTGCTTTCAGAGCAGCAGGATTCATGGCTACCAGAACCTCAAGGTAGTCTGCTGTGGTGTAGATTTCGCTGCTGGAGAAGCTCAGGTCAAAAGATGACACTCCTTCCAATGTTCCCGCCGGAGCCCTTATTTCAGCAGGATAATCCGGAAAAGAAATTACATCATTTCCGGCCAGTACTGAGGTGGAAGAAAACCTTGTTCCGGTGAGCTGCATCCCGTCCCCCGAATCACCGGCAAAACGAATCGTGGCTTTATCTAATTCTGTTTCAGGGAAGCTGGATTGAGGTAATTCAGATTTTTTCTGAAGGGGTGCCTTCACTGAAGACATTGTTGTTTAAACAAAATTTTGAAAGGTGAAACGGAAAAGTATAGAAATTCTCAAAGTTTTCTATAAGTTACTTAATTTGAATTATTGAAATCCGGGGACCAATTCAGCTTTGCACATTGGATTCCGGAATGCCTTTCACAATTTTAGATTCTTGCAAATGAAAAAATGTCTCAAGTCATTAAATTAAAATATTAATCTTTAAAATAAAATTATATATCTGAGATGTTTCATATTAAAAAATATTGATAAAAACAACATTGAAGATCAGTATACATCTCTTGTTCTCTTTATGTGAGTCATTGTATTTATTGTACTCAAACCACCGCTTTTAGTGAAAGTGAAGACTCTCCAGACT
>LULX01000747.1_pt1 | contig 11994 bp, 9 predicted proteins | sample 729511 | NCBI WGS metagenome assembly LULX01 (sample SAMN03860278, study PRJNA289734) | marine metagenome | biome: seawater column; feature: ocean; material: water; isolation source: Red Sea water column Station 91 - depth 500m | place: Saudi Arabia: Red Sea | collected 2011-10-15 | depth 500 m
TGCTCAGTGAGGTGCGAGAAGACCCTGCGGCAGTCGCGGTGGGCGGCGATGAGGATATTCATTCTTTTGTGGAAGCGGCACTGATAGCTAAGGTGGGTGATTTAGCCAAAAAGCTGCATACCGGGCGCAGCCGTAATGATCAGGTTGCTACGGATTTACGCTTGTGGTGCCGTGAGCAGGCCGGAGCTCTGCAACAGTCGTTAAAGCAGACTCAGCAGGCATTGCTGGATCTGGCGCAACGTGAAAAAGACACGGTCATACCCGGTTACACACACCTGCAACGGGCGCAACCGGTTTTGCTGGCGCACTGGTGCCTGGCCTATGTGGAAATGCTGCAACGTGATAGTGAGCGCTTACAAGACGCTACTGATCGACTCAACAAAAGCCCTTTAGGTTGCGGGGCGCTGGCAGGCACAGCCTATGCGGTCGACCGCGAAGCTATTGCCAGCGAGCTGGGTTTTAGTGAAGCAACGCGGAACAGTCTGGATTCAGTATCTGACCGTGACTTTGTAGTGGAGCTGTTAAGCACCGCGTCGTTGTCGATGCTGCATTTGTCGCGCTTAGCGGAAGACTTAATTTTCTACAATTCCGGGGAGGCCGGCTTCATCGAGCTGGCCGATAACGTGACGTCGGGATCGTCACTGATGCCGCAGAAGAAAAACCCGGACGCGCTGGAGTTGGTGCGGGGTAAAAGTGGCCGGGTGGTGGGCTCGTTAACCGGCTTAATGATGACCTTAAAAGCGCTGCCATTGGCCTACAATAAAGATATGCAGGAGGACAAGGAAGGGCTGTTTGATGCCTTTACCACCTGGCAGGCATCACTGGCGATGGTGACCTCGACCCTGAATGGTCTGACGGTTAATCAGGAGGCTTGTCGTAAGTCTGCGCAAGGCGGTTACGCCAATGCGACTGAGCTCGCGGACTATATGGTATCCAAAGGCATTCCTTTTCGGCAGGCGCATCACAACGTCGGTGAACTGGTGCAACAGGCCATTAAGGCGAAAAAACCATTAGAGGATATGCCGCTGGAGGCGTTTCAGGCAGTGGCCTCGGTTATTGAGCAGGACGTTTATGACTGGCTGACGCTGGATGCGCTGCTGGAAAAACGTTGTGCCCTGGGCGGAACCTCGCCGCAGCGAGTGAATGAAGCTTTAAAAGCGGCACAGCAGCAACAGCAGATCCAGGTGCGCGACGCCAACCTGGGTGATATTGGTGCCATTTTAGATTTAGTTCAGCACTGGGCCGGAGCCGGCGAGAACCTACCACGGGCGAAAGATGACATCGTGCATTCTATTAACGAATTTGCGGTGACTGAAGTGAACGGCAAGGTGATGGGTTGTGCGTCATTGTATATCTACACCACAGGCTTAGCGGAAATTCGCTCGTTAGGAGTCAACCCGAAAACCGAGGTGCGTGGTCAGGGGCGTATGCTGGTGGCTTACTTATTGAAAAAAGCCCGCCTGTTGCAGCTAAACCGAGTGATAGTGCTGACCCGGGTGCCGGACTTTTTTGAACAGCAAGGTTTTCGCTATTGCTCGAAAGACACCTTGCCGGAAAAAGTCATGAAGGACTGTGAGATTTGCCCAAGGTTGGCCAACTGCGACGAGCTGGCCATGGAGTATCATCTTGAGCAGCCGAACGAACAGTTAATTTTTCGCTCGGCTTGTTAGTCAGGTTAGGGTTACTTATTCAACAAGTGCAAAGATCATCACCACGCGTTTTGGTTACCAAATCGTGAACATTTTGTGACACTTTTGTGTTGTCACAATCCTGTCATGCAAGCGTCCTAATCTGCTCCCGACTTAAATCACAACATGACACGAAGAAGTCGGGAGAACCCAATGAAATTCAATACCTTATTTAAGATATCTGCAGTGACCACAGCACTTCTATTAGCCGGTTGCGGTGGCGATATTAACGTGACGCCAACCGTGAATAATGGTGGTGGCTCGAATGCCGGCGGTGATACCGGGGGCGGTGACAGCGGTTCATCTAATCCATGTGCAACCTACGCAGACGTTCAGGGTGAATACGATGGTCAGGACTGCTCCTACGATACTGACTTTGCCAGTGCAACGATAGAAATTACGGAAGACATTACGTTTGATGAGTTGCCTGACGGCGGTGTGCACGTGTTTGAAGGCGCTTTGCAGATTGGTGAAGACTGTGACACCACTACAGGTTGTGAGATTAATCAAAACGGTCCGGTGATGACGGTTGAACCGGGAGCGATTTTAGCATTCACTTCCGGCGAAGCCATTATTCAGATTGCCCGCGGTGCGCAACTGAATGCTATTGGTACGTTTGATAAACCGATTAAATTTACCTCAGCAAATGAGTTTGATCGTTTAAACGTATCAGGCGACGCGCCGCGTTACGCAGACTGGGGTGGCATCATCATCAACGGTAACGGTATTACCAATGAGTGTACGGATGCTGAACGTGACGGCGGTACTTGTAACCGTGAGTCGGAAGGTATTGTCAGCTTCTACGGTGGTAACGACAACACGGACGACAGCGGCTCAATGAAGTACGCACAAATTTGGTACGCAGGCTCAGGCCCTCGTGACGGCGGTGATGGCGACGACTTGAACTCACTAACGCTGAACGCAGTAGGTTCTGGCTCTTCTTACGAATTCATTCACATTCACCAGGGGTTCGATGACGGTATTGAGTTCTTCGGTGGTGCTGCTGATTTAAGAAACATTGTCGTTACGGATACTCAGGACGACTCGCTGGATATGGACGCCGGCTGGCAGGGACGTGCGCAGTTCGTATTTATTAAGCATGGCACAGTGACAGTCGACGGCCAGACCAACTACATGGGGAACGGCGGCTTTGAGGCTGACGGTGAGAAAAACAATGGTCCGGACTATTCGCAAGCACCGGCCTCTGCCCCAACCATTGCTAACGTGACCATTATTACCACCGACGGTACATCTGTTCGTGACAACGACCCGTCAATCGCGACTAAATTTGACGATAACTTCCAGGGTCAGATGTATAACGTACTGAAAATTAAAGAGAACGGCACGGCAGACGACGGCTGTGTTTTCTTCACTTCAGACGGTGAAGCTGGCGTTGATAACGGCGAGCTCGACTTCTACAGCTCAGTACTAGCTTGTACCAATAACTTTGTTAGCACGGGTGACAATACGTTCGCTGATGGTGAGACCTACACCCAGTGGTACCAAAACGGCAGCGCGAACGAAATTCTGGACGGTTCAGCAACGGTACTGAACGATGACGGTATTTCAACTGACATGTCGTCATCTATCACGATTACGGCAAATGACTTAACCGGACTGAATGACGACTTCTTTACTGCGGTTGACTTCATCGGTGCATTGTCGAACGACGACACCAGCTCTGAATGGTATCAGTGGGTAGACAACGCAGTAACCGCCTCTGAGCAGGACTAAGTTGAGTTGCAGGTTAATGAATAGGCGCACACAGGTTGCGCCTATTTTCCGATTTTAGTGTAGGAGTTGGTTATGAAAAATCACTACAAACTCAAGCCTGTAGCACTGGCGGTTGGATTAGGTCTTGTCGCTACCAGTCCGGTAACCTTGGCTCAGCAAGCTGAAGACGCTGACATTGAGCGTGAATCGACGATTGAAGAAGTGGTAACTACCGGCAGTCGCTTGCAAGGAAGTGCGGCTGCAGTTGTTGAAGAGCGTAAAAATCAGGCTTTTGTGGCGGACATTTTAGGCGCTGAGCAGCTATCCCGCTCTGGTGACAGTGACGCTGCTTCAGCGCTGCGTCGAGTCACCGGCTTGACGTTGGTTGACGGCAAATTCATTTATGTTCGCGGCTTAGGTGAACGCTATTCGAGCGCCCGCATTAACGGCGCCAGTATTCCCAGCCCGGACTTAACGCGTAATGTGGTGCCGCTGGACATTATCCCGTCGACCATTATTGAAAGCATGGCGGTACAAAAAGTGTTTTCACCGTCTATGCCGGCGGCTTTTGGTGGCGGCAATATCGATATTCGTACGCGCTCTTTACCTGATGAATTTATTTTTAATGTCGAAGCTGGTGTTGGCTTAAACAGTAATGCGGACGAAGGCTATACTTATAACCGTAACGACGCGGGTATTCCCGAAGGTATTCAAAACGCGATTGGTCGTTACGAAGGTGATTTTAGCTTACGTAATATCATTAATACGGATGGCTTAACCGGTAACGGCACCAGTGCCGGCGATCAGGCGCGCGCCATTAATGCGTCGTTAGCGAAGCAGTTGCCGCGTAACATGGTACTTAAGAAAGAGTCGTTAGACCCTAACTTTGATTTAAAAGCGACCTTGGGTAACAGCTTTGATGAGTCCTGGTTTGGCGGTACTTTCGGTGTGTTAGCTGCCGCTTCCTACGACAATGACTGGGATGCATCAGAGCGTCGTAATGCCGTCATTAGTAACAACGCCGAAGCAGGCTGTTCAACGTCCTTAGAAACCGCGGAAGACGTTTCTAACTCCTGTTACAACACTTTGTCTGAAACCACTGTAACCACAGAAACTGAACGTTTAAATGGTTTCTTCACTGCGGGCTATCAGCTCGACACTCACAACGTTAGCTATACCAAAATTTATCTGGAAGACTCAGAGGACGAGTCAGAATTTGGTATTAAGCAAAGCCCGAACGGCAGTAACTTAAAAACCATTGCAGGAACGGGTATAGCTAACCGCGAGCATGAGTTTAAGTATGAAGAACGTGTTCTGAATGTTGACCAATTCCGCGGGCAACACACCTTCATGGACTATTGGGGTGTTGGATTTGACTGGCAGTACACAGAGTCAAAAGCGGAAACGGAAATTCCGACCGAAGTGTCTTACCGTTTTGATGACATTTACAACACTGACGGAAGCTTCTCTGAGACTCGTGTAACAGGAGATGACAACCGGGCGATTTTCCAGTTCGTTGACATGGAAGACAACGTGAAATCTTACGGTGGTAATTTCTCACTACCTATTATGTTGTCTGGTATTGAGCTGGAGCTGAAAGCGGGTTATGACTTTATGGATAAAGCTCGTTATTACAGCACCAGTCGCTTCAGTTTGGATAACGCCTCAGGTTCACGCCTGTCTGTGTTGGATGACTTGGACAATGTATTGGGTGTTACCGGTTATTTGACGGATGAGGTCATTGACGAAAACGATTTTCGTATTACCTTCCGTGAACCGGGCGCGCCAAATGCAGACGACTATTTAGCCGCTCAGAAAATTGATGCGTATTACGGTGAGTTCGACGCCATATTCGACAATACCTGGCGTGTCAGTGGTGGTATTCGCTACGAAGACTTTAAACAAGTGTCTCTGGCGACCTCGAGCTTAATTTTCGACGAGCAGGATTTAAATAACTACTTTAATCCTCAGCGCGTTGTCGACAGTTCGATTTCCGAAGACGATATTTATACTGCTTTGTCGCTGACCTACATGGCAAGTGATAATTACCAGCTTCGCTTTGGTTATGGTGAAACAGTCGTTCGCCCGGACTTGCGTGAAACGGTACCCGTTGCTTACTACGACCCGGTTACTGACATTCGTACCTTTGGTACTGCTGGCCTGAAAAGTAGTGACTTGAAAAACTACGACGCTCGTTTCGAGTACTATGCGGATAACGGAGATAACTACACGAGTGATTCAGAAGCGTCGATAGACCCTGCCTTGGCGGGTAACTTAACCAACCCGACTAAGCGCATGACGGGTCATTCAGAATACGTCGCGAACTTCCAGTTGAACTATGACTCAGCAAACGGTGAGCACTCAACCTCGTTGGTGTATAACGTCTTTGGTGAGCGCATTCTGGCTGCTGGTGTCGGTGGTCGTGATGACGCTTATGAACAACCGTTCCACTCCCTGGATTTGGTTTACAATTACTACCCGAACTTCAACTCAAAGATTGGCTTAAAAGTGAAAAACTTGCTGGGTGAAGATCAGGAAGTGAACCAATCGGGCATTTTAGTCCGTAGTAAAGAAGTAGGAACAGTTGTTAGCTTGAGTTACAGCTACGAGTTTTAAACGAAGTAATCCCTGGTTGTTATTGTTGTAATTGTACGCCACCTAATCTGAGGTGGCGTTTTTTTTATGCGTCCGATTGAGTCATTTTGATTTCCAACGGCTTTAACGTATCCAAGTGCACGTCGCGCTGTGGAAAGGCAATAACAATGTTGCTTTCGGCGAAGAGCTTATCAATTTTAAAACGAATATCGGACTGTACACGACGAATGTCCATAGGGGCTTCAACCGCTGTCCAGAACATTAAATTAAAGGTTAAGCTATTGTCACCAAAGTCATCGAAGAACACTTCAATTGGCAGTTCTTGAACAATTTTTTCGTGCTTACTGGCGGCCTCCAGCATAAGCTCGCGCACTTTGTCTATCGGTGATCCGTAAGCCACTCCTACCGTTACTGTACTGCGTATTTCTGTTGAAACCAGCGTCCAGTTAACCACGCGTTGCTCAAGAAAGTAGCTGTTTGGCACCAGAACATGAACACCATCATAGCGCTTAATTCGCACACACCGATTACCAATTTCTTCAATGCGGCCTCGTTCATTTTCCAGCTCTACAATATCGCCAATACGAATAGGGCGCTCGGCAATCAGAATCATGCCTGATATTAAGTTATTCAATAAGTTCTGAGCACCAAAACCCACACCAATGGCCAGTGCACCACCGAGTACGGCAAATATCGTAATAGGTATGCCGGCAACCGGAAGAGCAATAAGTACGATAAGCACGTAAGCTAAAAATGAAAATAACTTACGAAAGGCGAAAATCGTATTTTGCGACGCGTGGCTGGATTTCAGTGCGCGCTTGACCAGCCGTGAACCCACCCATCGAATGACAATAACACCTACAACAATGAGTGCCAGGGCAATAATAACCTGGCTTAAATGAATTTGTGCGTCGCCGGTTTTCCAAAGCTCGGTATTCCAAATTTTACTAAAATTCGTGGAAACATCAGTCCAGGACATTTGCATCGTCTATTTACCTTTTTGTGAATCTTTCTTTGTAATTTACGGGAAAAACACGTACATTGCGCGCTCAATTTTTACTCCCTCATTCTGGATATAGATTACGTGATTTCTGCTGCAAATATCACCATGCAATTTGGTGCGAAGCCTCTTTTTGAAAATATTTCTGTTAAATTCGGCAATGGCAATCGTTACGGCCTTATTGGTGCTAATGGCTGCGGTAAGTCGACTTTTATGCGCATTTTAAGTGGTGAGCAAGAGCCGTCCGCCGGTAACGTGTCACTGGAGCCGAATACCCGCATTGGTAAGTTGCGCCAGGACCAGTTTGCCTACGAAGATTACAGCGTGGTTGATGCCGTTATTATGGGTCATGAAGAGCTGTGGGCGGTAAAAGAAGAGCGGGATCGTATATACAGCAGCGGTGAGATGAGTGAAGAAGACGGCATGCGTGTAGCCGATTTGGAAACCGAGTTCGCTGAAATGGATGGTTACACAGCCGAGTCTCGTGCTGGCGAATTGCTGTTGGGTTTAGGTATACCGGTAGAGCAGCATTTCGGCTTAATGTCGGCACTAGCACCGGGCGTTAAAATTCGAGTTTTGCTGGCGCAGGTATTGTTCTCTGAGCCAGATATTATGCTGTTGGACGAACCAACCAACAACTTGGACATTAACACCATTCGCTGGTTAGAAGATGTGCTGGCGGAAAAGCAAAGCACCATGATCATTATTTCGCACGACCGTCACTTTCTGAACACGGTGTGTACGCACATGGCGGATATTGATTACGGCGAGCTACGTGTCTACCCAGGCAACTACGACGAATATATGTTTGCTGCGACTCAGGCGCGTGAGCAACTGATGAACGATAACGCTAAGAAGAAAGAGAAAATTGCGGAGCTACAGAGCTTTGTCAGCCGCTTCTCGGCGAATGCATCGAAAGCCAAACAGGCGACGTCGCGCCAACGACAAATGGAAAAAATTCAGCTGGAAGAAGTGAAAGCCTCAAGCCGGGTAAACCCGTACATTCGGTTCACGCAAGAGAAGAAGCTGTACCGGCTGGCGCTTGAAACCGAGAATGTGCGTAAAAGCTTTGACGAGCAGGCGGTATTGAAAGGCTTGAGTACCTCGGTAGAAGTGGGCGAAAAAGTCGCCATTATTGGTGCCAATGGTATTGGTAAAACGACTTTGCTGAAATGTTTGATGGGCGACTATACACCGGACTCTGGCAGTATTAAATGGTCTGAAAATGCCAATATTGGTTACTATGCACAAGACCACGCCCACCTGTTTAAGCAGGAAATGACGGTGTACGAATGGATGTATCAATGGAAGCAACCTAGCGACGACGAGCAGTCGATACGCGGTGTTTTGGGACGTATGCTGTTTTCTGCGGATGATATTCAAAAACCGGTGTCTATTCTGTCCGGTGGTGAAAAAGGCCGCATGATATTCGGTAAGTTAATTCTTCAGAAGCCAAATATTCTGGTGATGGATGAACCGACTAACCATTTGGATATGGAATCTATTGAGTCTCTGAACCTGGCGTTGGAGCAGTTCGAGGGTACTTTGCTATTTGTCAGTCATGACCGCGAATTTGTGTCTTCACTGGCTACTCGTATTATTGAAATTACCGACAAAGGCTTACGCGACTTTGCCGGCAGTTATGACGAGTATTTGGCACAGCTGGCTGCTGCTTAGTAGAAGTTCTTTGAGTTAAAGGTTTCTTTCAGGCTGTTTGCAAAAGCCACGAATTTCTCTTTAATGGTGCGTTTGACTTTTACCTCAACCGAACCGAGCACGTGAAAGCCTTCAATGCGAATATGGGGAACTTGCTTCAGGTTTCCCATGGACGGCGCTTTATTTTCAGTGGAGCCAAGAATATTAAATACGTTGGTGCTTATCATGATTTCTTCAGGCACGTAAATCTCGAGACTTGAAAGCATCCCGACCACTTTGATCGTCACATCGGGGTGTTGGAATACAGCATCCGTAAAGTCGAGTTCGACAGAGCCCAGAAAATCATACACCGTTATTTCACGCGGAACGGTCCACACACCTGTTCGCTCATTGGATGACAAAATAGAGACGACATTTTCCGTTGGCTGGGCGCGTCCTTCACCATAGTGTGGCGAGAATTTTTGTTCTTTCATGCTGTCGTACGACGTGTCAGGCTTCAGCTCAAGGTCTTCTACTAGCGCAGCAAGTTGACTATGCTCGGTTGCGTCCATCGCCGCATCGAGACGGCGCTCAAACGCTTCTGAGGAAAGTTCCCCGTGACCGTAGTTCATGACCAGTTGGTCGATGGTTTCTTCACGGACTTTCTCTAAAGGTCGGTCTTCGAATTTAACACTCATGATGGTTCCTTGTTGTTCTTGTCTTTTTATTATGAGTCATAGTGCAAGAGTTAAGCCAAAAACAAAACCTATATAAATCAGTGTGTTAAAAATTAAATCCTAAAGCTGACTATTATATTTCGCCATTATTTAGCAGAATCGGCCATCTACTTGAATCTAGCGGTTCATACGAAATGACATTTTAGGAGGCAGAATGACCCACGGTGTAGGCATTACCGATGCAAAGACCGCCCTCGACGCATTAGAAGATATGACACTGAATGTTCAGCCCATTACATTAGAAGAGTATCAGGCGAGAGTCGACAAAGCCCAGACATTGATGCGAGCCAAAGGCATCGATGCGATGTATTTAAACGCGGGTACTAATTTAGAGTATTTTACCGGTTTAAAATGGTACCCAAGTGAGCGCCTGGTGGGCGCAATTGTGCCTGTCGAAGGCGCGGTTACATTAATAGCGCCTGCGTTTGAGATTGGGTCATTAACGCAGGCGATGAAACTTCCAATGGAGACCTTGCTGTGGGACGAACACGAATCACCCTACGATTATTTTATTGGGTTTCTGAAAGAGAATGCATTGACCAAGGGTAAACTCGCGCTGGACGAATCATCGTCTTATAGCATTGTTTCAAACCTTGAGGAGCGCTATCCGGCAGCGCAAATGTGCGACGCAAAAGTAATTACCGCTGAGTGTCGCATGCATAAGTCAAACGCTGAGCTCGCACTCATACAAACCGCAATGGATATGACCATGGCGGTGCATCGTGCGACCGGGGCAATGCTACAGGAAGGGGTAACGGCCTCAGAGGTGCGGGCGTTTATTGACGAGGCTCATCGCAAAGTGGGCGCAAGTGGCTCTTTCTTCTGTATTGTGTTGTTTGGTCAGGGCACCAGTTATCCGCATGGCGTCAGTCATGAGCAAAAATTGGAAAAAAATGACTGGGTATTAATTGATACCGGTTGTAAGTTACATGGCTACCATTCTGACATTACCCGCACGTACCCATTCGGTGAGGCTAACGCTGAACAAAAGACATTCTGGCAATACGAGCGACAGCTTCAGCAAGCCGCATTTGATGCCGCGCACAATGGAAATACCTGCGAGTCGGTGGATGATGCGGTACGAGATACGCTCGCTAAGCTTGGTTTAAAAGCCGATTATCAGTTACCCGGTGTCCCTCATCGAACCGGTCATGGTATTGGCATGGATTTACATGAATGGCCTTATCTGGTGGGCGGTGATAAAACTGTATTGGCACCGGGAATGTGCTTTAGCAACGAGCCGATGGTCATAAAACCAGATACTTTTGGGGTTCGTTTAGAAGATCACTTCTATATGACGGACGACGGTCCGGTTTGGTTTACTGAGCCGTCTCGTTCAGTAGATGATCCATTTAACCTTTTGTAGGCTTATTTTTGATAGCTTGCTTTAAATATTCAACGGGCTATGATGGCTTCAAGTTGTTTTGAGGACATCATGTTTAAGTATAACTACTCCATACAGAGTACCGCTCTCACCTTTCCAAATTAAGCCGAACGCAGGCTCTGCGTTCGGCTGTTTCTCGTTGTCATTTCTAAAGTTAATTAATCACTAGTTCGGTTGGAGATAAAGCCGTGCTTATGCGTATGTTTAGGCCTTGCAAGGGCTTGGTCTGTTCAGCAAACCCTATTTTTCAGAATGCGGGACAGCGAATGCTGATGGACCCTATTGAGCTGAGTTTATTGCTTGAGCGACTCGAGTTTAGTCAACAGAAGAGCTCACGGTTATTAGGACGAGTTACGGTGGGCTCGTCAGTGACGGTAAGAAACCGTAATACCAACGAAAAAATAACGGTGACGCTGGTGCCACCAGAGCTGGCAGACCCGGAGAGTCAGCTGATTTCATTTATCTCTCCGCTCGGGTCATCTTTACTGGGTTTGCGTTTGGGCGACGTATCGAAAAATGGGATGTCGTTGCCGTTAACCAGAAAAAAGTAATAACTGATATTTAGATCCACGCCTTAAGGAGGGCAGAGTCTTGGAGTAACTTAGTTGTGCAATAGTTTGAATTATTTTAGTTATTGAACAGATAAGGTGAATCCAATGAGTAAAGAGAAAGAAAAGAAGAAGCCTCAGATGACGTTAAAAGAGAAACGTAAACAAAAGAAGAAAAAGAAGCTTTCTGATGAGTAACTAGTAAAGGGCTCTTCGGAGCCCTTTTTTAATGGAGAAGAAACATGGACACAAAACCAAAAATAACGATATCGACTTTTGATTTGGCCGTTATTGAGCAGAGCATGGAAGAAACGCGCTTGCCGCCGGAGTTTTTAGACGAACTTGAGGCCGAGTTGGCTCGTGCCGAAGTGCTGGAGCCTGCGGCTATGCCAGCGAATCTGGCTTGTTTGAATAAACAAGTTACCTTTAAGGTACTAGAAACGGGCAAAGTGTTTACAAAAACGCTGACAGCCCCTGACCAAGTCGATAAATATGACGACAGTTTGTCTGTCTTCGCACCACTTGGCGCTGCGCTTATCGGCTTGTCTGTAGGGCAGTCTATTCAATGGAAGACCAACCGAGGGTTGCAGTCGGTTGAGATTATTCATGTGACTTAGTGTCGTAGCCTGATGAGATGGTCCCCTCCCTCTTACGGCATCGCAATGTGCCAATATAGAGGTTCAAGCTTCTATAG
>LULX01000423.1_pt1 | contig 11938 bp, 10 predicted proteins | sample 729511 | NCBI WGS metagenome assembly LULX01 (sample SAMN03860278, study PRJNA289734) | marine metagenome | biome: seawater column; feature: ocean; material: water; isolation source: Red Sea water column Station 91 - depth 500m | place: Saudi Arabia: Red Sea | collected 2011-10-15 | depth 500 m
ACACATGAGGAATTGATTGCTAATGATGGCTTGTATGCTCAACTTTGGAAACGACAAACAGGTGGTTTCTTGGTTGAACAACGAGTGACTCAGGAAACAGAATAATGTTGTATCTAGAAGACTTAAGTGTTGGAGATCATTTCATAAGCCGTGAATATGAAATGACGCTTGAAGAAGTGAAAAAATTTGCCAGTCAATATGACCCTCAACCCTTCCATTTAGATGAAGCCGCTGCTGCTGAACATCCTATTTTCCAAGGATTAGCAGCAAGTGGATGGCATACATCAGCCGTGACTATGCGTCTGTGGACTGAATGCTTTCCAATTGCGGGCGGGTTGCTCGGCTCTGAGTCTAGTTTACGATGGCCTCGCCCAACGCGTGTTGGCGATAAAATTCATGTAGAAGTTGAAATTACTGCGATAGTACCATCTAAAACCAAAACTGACCGTGGTATTGTCAGCTACGTTACTCAAGCTTTGAACCAACATGGTGATGTGCTATTAATATCTACAACTAAAATCATGGTCTTTAGAAAACCAACTTAATTTTTGAACATGAGGTGACTCTCTTGTCCAACAATTTTTATGATTGATTATTTTATTTCATGTAAAGATGTTCAAAACCTAGATGATTAAAGATATTAGCAAAAATTGATGAGCGCCACGGAAAGCACATGAAAACGACCTCAACTCGTCAAGATCAAGGAATACCAGGCGTCTATGGCTTATTGTTATTAGATGTTGTTTCTCGTTGGGGATATAACGATGAAACTTTATTCGCTCCTTTTCATTTAACAAGCGAACAACTGGCTGATCCAAATTTTCGGATACCAACACCGATTGCCAACGAACTCGTAAAACACTCTTTACGCCTTACAGGTGAAAGTACACTTGGATTTCATTTAGGTACGCAAATGCGTATCTCAATTCATGGTTTTATTGGCTATGCGATCATGACGGCTCACGACATTACTGATGCAATCGCGTTGGCGAGTCGTTTTATTCAATTGCGTCTACCCTTTTTACAACTTTATTTTTCTACTTTTGGTCCTAAAGCTACTTTACAGCTTCAATGTGATATCGATGTTGAACCATTACGTACTGAGATTATTTTAGGTTTGACGATTGGCATCATGACGATGGCAAAAGCTTTAACGGGTATTGAAGATCTTAATGGTGAAGTTGATTTAGATTTTCCCGAACCTCAAGGTTTTGATAAGTATAAAGATAAGTTAACGAGTACCGTTCGTTTTAACCAACCACACTTAATTTCTAGCTTTGATAAAAAATATCTTGGCTTAAAAATGGTCAATGCTGATCCAATTGCAAGCCAAATTGCGATCAACCAATGTGAAACTGAATTGTCAGCTTTAGGTGAACGTCGTCGTTTAGCTATGCGTGTTCGTGATATTTTAACCAACTCAGAACAACATTACTTAAGCATTGAAAGTGTTGCAGAACGTTTGCATATGTCGGATCGAACTCTCAAACGCCAGTTAGCCGCTGAAGGAACATCATTTTCAACACTCGTTGATGAAGTTCGTTACCGTCATGCTACGTCTTTACTCTCTCGTACAGATTACAGTTTAGAGCAGATTGCTGATGAATTAGGTTATTCAGACGTTGCCAACTTTAGCCGTGCATTCAAACGCTGGAGTGGTCGTAGCCCGAGTAACTGGCGTAAAGATCCATATTTATAAAGTTAGAATTTGTTGGGTGACTTCAAGAATGACTCAACAATCTCTAAAAGTACTTATTTTATAAATGCTTTTGCTTTTGTTTTGATTAAAAAACATGTATAAAGCCACAAAAATGATGAGACAAATTGTTAAGGAGTTGTCATGAATCATCCAGCTGATTTGAAATATGCGCGTACGCATGAATGGGTAAGAATTGAAGGTGATTTGGTTGTTACAGGAATTAGCGACCACGCGCAAGAAGAGCTAGGTGATCTAGTTTATGTTGAAGCTCCAGAAGTTGGCAGCCATGTTACGGCAACTGAACAAGCTGGTATTGTTGAATCAGTGAAGACTGCTTCTGATATTCACGCACCTGTTTCAGGTACAGTGGTCGAAGTAAATACTGATCTTGAAGACGATCCTGATTTTGTAAATGAAGAGCCTTACGGTAAAGGCTGGATTTATAAAATTAAACCAGACAATATCGCAGATGTTGAAAAATTACTTTCTAACAGCGAATATGAATCAGGTTTATAATTTTTATAAATTTAAAAAAGCCTAGTCATTGAACTAGGCTTTTTTTATGACATGAATTATCTATGCAACGTAATCAACTGGATAGCCGTCGACTTCAGAAACTAGATTTTCAAAAGAGAAAATTTCATCAAGCTGTTCTTGCGTCAATAACTCACGCTCCAACACAACTTCTTGGATGGTTTTATTTTCAGCGATACATTGCTTACCTATCTCATCACACAAAGCATGACCCAATAAAGGATCAAGTAAGGTAATAATCCCGACACTACGCATCACTGCATCATGACATGCTTGTTCATGTGCCTTAATACCGCGTACACATTTTTCATCCAGACTTTGAATCGCATGTGTCAGTAGCTCAATTGATTCATTCAATGAAATCGCAATCACTGGTTCCATCACGTTTAGCTGTAATTGACCTGCTTCAGCAGCGAAAGTAATGGTTAAATCATTGCCAATCACTTTAAATGCAATTTGGTTTACCACTTCAGGAATAACTGGGTTTACTTTTGCTGGCATGATTGAAGAGCCAGCTTGTAATTCTGGCAATTGAATTTCACCTAAACCAGTACGAGGGCCTGAACTTAACCTTCAGCACCAACCAGTTTTAAACCCGTAATATCTTTTAGACAGGTTACGACTTTTGCTGCATAGCCTTTCGGCGTATTTACACCAGTACCAATTGCCGTTGCACCTAAGTTCACTTCGAGCAACAACTCACGAGTACGTTTGATTAAACGAACATCTTCTTTTAATAAGGTTGCGAATGCATGGAATTCTTGACCAAGTGTCATCGGCACAGCATCTTGCAGTTGTGTGCGTCCCATTTTTAAAACATAACGAAACTCAATCGCTTTATTTTCAAATGAAGTAATTAATTTATCCATCTGTGTAAATAAAGTATCCAAAGAGCAATACGTTGATAAGCGGATCGCTGTTGGATAGACATCATTGGTAGATTGAGATTTATTGACGTGATCATTCGGATGAATCACATCATATTTACCTTTTTGATGACCCAATGATTCTAATGCTATATTTGCAATGACTTCATTGGTGTTCATATTGATGGAAGTTCCTGCACCACCTTGATAAATATCAATCGGAAAAGAATCTTGCCATTTTTCAGTTTCATTGATTAAAGCATCACATCCATGCTGGATTGCAATGCTTTGAGTTTCCGTCAGTTTTCCAAAACTTAGGTTCGCTTGAGCTGAAGCCTTTTTTACCTGTGCTAGCGCACGAATAAAATAGCCATTTTGTCCAACTTTTTGCGAAGATATTTTAAAATTCTCTATTGCACGTAAAGTATGAATTCCATAATAACAATCAGCAGGAACTTCTTTCGCGCCGAGCAAGTCATGCTCTATTCTTATAGTTGCCGTTTGAACCGTGTTCACTTTCCATTTCTCTCAGACGATGCACCTAATTGGTGCGAGACATTAATATGGAAGATTTAGAGTAAATATTCATTAGCAAAATTGCTTAACATTACGTATTTTTTATAATGAAATTTCTCTGCTTTGTTGCAAATGTAACATCATGTTTCATTCATTTTGCCTACTTTTCACACCCATATCGCTTTTTTTGACTTGGAGAATATACTTTTGTAACTAACGAAAACGTTGCATCGTTTTTTTGAGCTAAAATCTCATTTTTTTACGCAAAAAAAAATGCATTTTTCCAGATTAAAAAACGAATATTCATACACTTATTTTAAATCACACAAACAATACATAAAACACACACAAAGATAACAGTATTTCAAAAAACAAACGTGCTTGAATCTGTGACCTTATCAATCCAAGGAATAGTGGATCATTTTTTGACTATTCGGATGTGATTGCAAATTATGGATATGTAAGGACAGGCATCCATTATGAATTTTTCTAATCCCACAGTTGTTGTATTCGTGGTATACATCGCTGCCATGCTCGGCATCGGTTTATACGCCTATTTTTCCACCAAAAATCTTGATGATTATATTCTTGGAGGCCGAAGTTTAGGCAGTTTTGTTACCGCTTTATCTGCTGGTGCATCGGATATGAGTGGTTGGTTGCTCATGGGCTTACCAGGCGCAATTTACCTAACTGGTTTATCAGAATCGTGGATTGCAATCGGTTTGATCATTGGTGCATGGCTGAACTGGTATTTGGTTGCAGGCCGTTTACGTGTGCATACCGAAGTACAAAACAATGCCCTCACCCTGCCTGATTATTTTACTGGTCGTTTTGATGATCAGAAAAAAATCTTACGCGTCACATCTGCATTGATTATTCTGATCTTTTTTGCAATTTATTGTGCTTCAGGTATGGTTGCTGGTGCTCGTTTATTTGAAACCCTATTCCACTTACCGTATCAAACTGCGCTTATGTTAGGTGCTTTTGCAACCATTGGTTATGTGTGTATCGGTGGTTTCTTAGCAATCAGCTGGACAGATACTTTCCAAGCAGGCTTAATGATTTTCGCATTATTGCTTCTCCCTATCGTGACGTACATGTCATTGGGAATTGGCGCGGAAGAGTTTACAGCGATTGTAGAAAGTGCACGTCCACACGCTTATGATTTTGTTTCGAACTTAAGTTTTGTTGCGATTCTATCAGCGGCGGCTTGGGGCTTGGGCTATTTTGGTCAACCCCATATCCTCGTTCGCTTTATGGCTGCTGATTCCGTTAAATCAATTCCTGCTGCCCGCCGCATTGGTATGACTTGGATGGTCCTATGCTTGATTGGTGCAGTTGGTTCTGGTTTCGTCGGTATCGCATACTTCCAACAACATCCTGAGTTTGCCGCTGCTGTAAGTGCTAACCCTGAAACTGTGTTCATGGAGCTCACCAAAATTTTGTTCAACCCTTGGGTTGTTGGTGTCATCCTTGCTGCAATTTTATCTGCTGTGATGAGTACGTTGAGCTGTCAGCTTCTTGTCTGCTCTAGTGCGTTGACGGAAGATTTGTACAAAGGCCTTTTCCGTAAAAATGCATCTCAAAAAGAGTTGGTTTGGATCGGTCGTGCAATGGTACTTGCTGTTGCATTGCTTGCACTCTCTTTAGCTCAAAACCCAGACAGTAAAGTACTTGGTTTGGTTGCTTATGCATGGGCTGGTTTCGGTGCTGCTTTTGGTCCATTGATTATTCTTTCATTGTTCTGGAAGCGTATGACGCTAAACGGTGCATTGGTAGGTATGATCGTTGGTGCTGTTACGGTAATCGTATGGAAGAACTTCTTCGGCGATACTGGTATTTACGAAATCATTCCAGGCTTCGTTCTCGCTTTAATCAGCATCGTTGTGGTGAGATTACTTGGTAAAGAACCAAACGCGACTGTGACAAGCCGCTTTGAACAAGCTGATGAAATCTATACACGCGAAATGAAATAATTCATTGAGAAATTTAAGGGGCTTTAGAGCCCCTTTTTTTATTTAAAATTTTGAACGTGATTTAATTTTTATCTTCGAACTATCTTTGACCACCTGCATCACAGGATAACTCCGAGTCTCTTTTACCCCTGGCAACTGCCATAAGATCTGACCCGCAATACGACGAAACTCCTCCATTCCTCCGCTACGCAGCTTGATTAAAAAATCAAAGCCACCACTCACCATATGACATTCAACAATCTCAGGATATTGCGTTACAGCGTCGATGAAATCATCCAAAACGTGCGGCGTGGTTTTATCAAGCAACACTTCTACAAACACGAGAAAGTTCGCATTGAGCTTGTTTGGATTGAGTTTTGCCTCATACCCTAAGATGAATTCATCTTTCGTTAACTTCTGCACACGCGCCATTACAGCTGTGGGTGAAAGGTTCACAAGTTCGGCTAATTTACTGTTAGAAATTCTCCCATCTGTTTGAAGAATATCCAAAATTTTCAGATCCGTCCGATCTAAGGTATAAATAGGGCTATTCAACTGAATTTTCCTCTAAAAAATGGGTAAAATATAGTGAGTTACTCGGGTTTTATTCTGTAATCATAAATTATCTAAACCTCTCTACTCAATATGTACTAGAGATTGTTATTGGAATTTAGTATGAATACTTTGGATATCCCCGCACAAATGGACACGGCTCACAACAATGGTGGTTATATCACCGAATTTAAAGAAAAAAGTGAGCTTGAGCAACGCATTAATACTGCTTGGCGACGTGCAGAGCCAGAAGCCGTAGCAGAACTTGCTGAAGCAGCTAATATTTCTCCTGATCTTGATCAAAAAATTTATGAATTGGCTTTTGACCTTGCCCATAACTTACGTGAGCGTAAAAGCTCAGCGGGTAAAGCAGGCATCGTTCAAGGCTTACTACAAGAGTTCTCACTTTCTTCACAGGAAGGTGTTGCGCTTATGTGTTTGGCTGAAGCATTACTTCGTATTCCAGACACGGCAACCCGTGATTTACTCATTCGTGACAAAATCAACCAAGGTAACTGGAAAGAACACGTTGGCCAAAGTAGCCTCATGTTCGTCAATGCTGCTGCTTGGGGCTTAATGCTTACTGGCAAGTTAATGGAAACGCCTAAGCAAACCAGTTTATCAAGCGTATTGACAGGTCTTCTCGCACGCAGTGGTCGCGGCATCATTCGTAAAGCCGTTGATGTAGCTATGCGTATGATGGGTGAACAATTCGTTACTGGCGAAACCATCGAAGAAGCACTTGAACATGCTAAACCACTTGAGCACAAAGGCTTCCGCTACTCGTACGATATGCTTGGTGAAGCTGCGCTGACTGACCATGATGCTGAGCGTTATTATAACGACTACATTCAAGCCATTCATGCCATTGGTAAAGCATCTAATGGTCGTGGTGTTTACGAAGGCCCGGGTATCTCAATCAAACTTTCTGCATTGCACCCACGTTACCAACGTGCGCAAATAGATCGTGTTCACAACGAACTTTATAACAAAGTTTATGAACTGGCGTGTTTAGCTAAACACTATGACATCGGTTTAAATATCGATGCAGAAGAGTCAGAACGTCTCGAAATTTCTTTAGAGCTACTTGAGCGTCTTTGCTTTGAGCCAAAACTTGCTGACTGGAAAGGTATAGGCTTCGTTATTCAAGCTTACCAAAAACGCTGCTTCTTCGTTGTAGATTACATCGTTGATCTTGCGAAACGTAGTAACAAACGTTTAATGATCCGTTTGGTGAAAGGTGCATACTGGGATAGCGAAATCAAGAAAGCGCAAATCGACGGTATGACAGACTACCCTGTGTTTACTCGTAAAGTTCACACGGACTTGTCTTACATTGCTTGCGCGAAAAAATTACTTGCTGCGCCTGATCAAGTGTATCCGCAATTCGCAACACATAACGCTCAATCGCTTGCAACGATTTACAACCTTGCTGATCCAAGTAAATATTACCCAGGTCAATATGAGTTCCAATGCTTACACGGTATGGGTGAGCCATTGTATGAACAAGTTGTAGGTTCAAAAGAAGATAAAAAATTGGGGATTCCTTGCCGCGTCTACGCGCCTGTAGGTAACCATGAAACCTTATTGGCTTATCTTGTTCGCCGTTTACTTGAAAATGGTGCGAATACATCATTCGTAAACCGTATTGCAGATAAGACTTTGAAGGTTGAAGATCTAATTCAATCTCCAATTAAAGATATTCAAACTGCTGCGAAAGATGAAGGTCAGCTCGGATTAAAACATCCTGCAATTCCTCTTCCGCACAACTTATATCCATTACGCCCAAACTCAAATGGCTTTGATTTAAACAATGATCAACCATTAACAGATTTAGACAAAACGGCTCAACAATTACGTAACCGTGTTTGGAACAGCGCGCCTTTACTTGGCTTTGAATCTACAGTTCATCCAGAAAGTAATGCCCTTGCAATTACAAACCCTGCACAAAACAGTGAAATCGTGGGTTATGTAAATGAAGCAACTAGTGCTGACGTACAACTTGCATTAGAAGCAGCGGTACAAGCACAACAAACTTGGGCGATGACAGACAAATTCGAGCGTGCTGCTTGTTTAAAACGCGCTGCTGATTTGATGGAATCTCGTATTCAAGAACTTATGGTTTTACTTTGCCGTGAAAGCGGTAAAACCTATGCCAATGCGATTGCAGAAGTTCGTGAAGCTGTTGACTTCTTACGTTACTACGCAACACAAATTGAAAACTTACCCGCAAACGCACAAGTTAAACCATTGGGTACAGTGTTGTGTATCAGTCCATGGAACTTCCCTCTTGCGATTTTCTCTGGTCAGATTGCAGCAGCGTTAGTAAGTGGTAACTGTGTTATTGCAAAACCAGCTGAGCAAACACCACTTATCGCAGCTCAAGCAGTACAAATGCTTTGGGAAGCAGGTGTTCCACATGGTGCAGTACAACTTTTACCGGGTCGTGGTGAAACAGTTGGTGCTCAACTAAGCCAAGATGATCGTATTCAAGGCATTATGTTTACTGGTTCTACAGAAGTTGCAAAAATCTTGCAAAAGACTGTAGCAAAACGCTTATCACCAAATGGTCAACCAATTCCGTTAATTGCGGAAACGGGTGGTCAAAATGCCATGATCGTTGACTCATCAGCTTTAACCGAACAAGTTGTATTAGACGTTGTAAGCTCAGCATTTGATAGTGCTGGTCAACGTTGTTCTGCACTTCGTATTTTATGTGTACAACAAGACAGTGCAGCGACAGTCGTTAAGATGTTGAAAGGTGCAATGCAGCAATTGATCGTTGGCAATCCAGCAATCTTAAAAACTGATATTGGTCCTGTTATCGATCAAGAAGCAAAACAGACGATTGATAATCATATTCAAAAGATGAAATCTAAGGGCTACCCTGTTCATCAATTGATGTTCAATGATGCTGCAAGCCAACAAGCACTTGCACAAGGTACTTTCGTTCCGCCTACAGCGATTGAACTTCCAAACCTTGATGACCTTGAACGTGAAGTATTCGGTCCTGTGTTGCACATCATCACGTATAAATACGGTGAACTTGAGCAGTTAATCGACCGCATCAATGCCAAAGGTTATGGCTTAACAATGGGTCTTCATACTCGTATTGATGAAACGATTAATACAGTCATTCAACGTGCAGAAGTGGGTAACTTGTATATTAACCGCAACATCGTTGGTGCAGTTGTTGGTGTACAACCATTTGGTGGTGAAGGCTTATCTGGTACTGGTCCAAAAGCGGGTGGTCCACTTTATATGTACCGTTTGATGGAACATTGTTCTGAAAAAGTTTTAGCAACACCGTTTGCTGTTAAATCTGAACTTTCTCAGTTTGATGCAGTCTCAAATGATGCATATCAAAACTTGTTAACTTGGGCGCAAAAACATATGGCTCAAGCAATTCCAGAAACTCCAGCATTCGGTGTTGGTAAATTCTACGAGTTGCAAGGCCCTACTGGTGAGAGTAACCAATACATTATCTTACCTCGCCATCGTGTGCTTTCAATTGCAAACGATGAACGTGGTCAATTGCAACAACTCCTCGCAGTTTTTGCAGTAGGTAGTTCAGCAGCTGTGTTAAAAGACAATATGTTCTTAGCAAAACATCAAGCTTCATTACCTAAAGAAGTTTTAGCGGCGATTAAAGTTATTTCTAATGTTGAAACTGATCAGTTTGATGCTGTACTTCATCATGGTTCTGTTGAGCAATTAACAGATCTTCAAAACAAAATTGCGAACCGTTCTGGAGCAATCGTTGGCATTACTCATCTTCAAACAGATGAGCAGATTCCTTTAGAACGTCTAGTCATTGAACGCGCTATTAGCGTAAATACTGCTGCTGCCGGCGGTAATGCGAGTTTAATGACTTTATCTGAAGACTAATTTAAGTCTTCAATCTCCCAGCCCGAATCATGTTCTACATGGTTCGGGTTTTTCATTTTTAGAGATTATTGTCCCAGAGTACAGTGTCTTTTCAGTATTCAAGCTTTTGAGTTTTCTTTGGTTAAAACAAAAAGGTCATCATTCAAATAAGCAAAACGCTCTGCCAACCATTCATGTGTATCATTCAAAGCTTGGTTGTAAAAATAAGGCCCGAACTCCTCAACAATAAAGTCCAATAAAAACTGTGCAGGTAAATTCCCTAAATCTACATCTAACTCTTTCAGCACATATTTTTTCAATGTGTGCAGCAATTGCTCACGAGTTAACTCATCAAATTCAATAGTTTTCTTTTTCACCATGAGTTTATCTCTCATCTCGTCCAAATATAATTACAGTTAATTTAACAGCATCGTGCATTCACATAACGTCGTAAAATGACGCATAAACCTATTCTTTTCTTATTTTTTAATAATATGTGTGTTCAAAACTAGGTACATAACTTGCTGCATTTTTATATAAATTTTTAGAGGAAGAATAATGCAGTTTTTTCCAGCAACTGAATATCAGCAAAATGCTACTGAGCTTTTCGAAAAATATAAAAGTGAAATACTTTCGCTAACCCCAAATGCGATTGTTGAACATATTGGTTCTTCAGCAATCCCTCATGCAATTTCAAAGGGTGACTTAGATATCTATATAGAGGTGACCGCTCAGCAATTTTCACGAACAATAGAGCAACTTAAAACATTAGGATTTAAAGAAAAACTCAATACTTTACGCACTGATGAACTGTGTATGCTTGAAAGCCAAGCATCTGATGAGGATGTTGCCTTCCAAATAGTGGTCACTGGATCAAAATTTACTAATTTTCTCATTTTTAGAGATCGCTTGAGGAATTCGGCTCAGCTAGTACACCAATATAATGAGTTAAAACAAAACTGTATGGGTTTATCGCCAGATGAATATCGACAAATCAAAGCTGAATTTATTGATCGAGTTTTAAGTACAAATCTATGAGATAAACATATGAATTTGATAATTTCCATCCACCTCATACGCCTTTTTTGATACCATGCCTTGTTTAAATTTCACCTATAGTTTTCATTATTTATGACTGTATCTTACCAACAGCAACTTCAAGAGAAAGTTGAACGAATTACCGCACAATTTGCACCGTTCAATCCCCCAGCTTTAGAAGTGTTTCAATCACCAGAACAACATTTCCGTATGCGTGCTGAGTTTCGTATCTGGCACACTGAAGAAGATTTGTTCTATGCAATGTTTGAACGTGCTGAAGACGGTAAGCAAAAACAAGTCATTCGTGTAGATGAGTTTCCAATCGCAGATCGTCACATTAATGATTTAATGCCACGCTTATTAGAAGAATTAAAAGCAAACCCTATTTTATCTCAGCGTATTTTTGAAGCTGATTTTCTGTCGACACTGAGTGGAGAAATGCTCATCACGCTGATTTACCATCGTAAATTAGATACTGAATGGGAAGTTGCAGCAAAAGCGCTAGCTGAAAAACTAAATATTAAAATTATGGGCCGTAGCCGTGGTCAAAAAGTGATTATTGGTGACGACTACGTGGTTGAACAACTGAATGTTCATGGTCGTACATTTAAATACAAACAAATTGAAAGTAGCTTTACTCAGCCAAATGCGCAAGTGTGCCAACATATGCTTGAATGGGCATGTGATGCAGCTGAAGGAGCTCAAAAAGATTTACTGGAGTTGTACTGCGGAAATGGTAATTTCACCCTACCGCTCTCATTAAAATTCAAACGTGTACTTGCGACTGAGCTTGCAAAATCATCTGTTTACGCCGCGCAATGGAATATCGAACAGAACCAAATCGAAAATATTCAAGTTGCACGTTTATCTGCTGAGGAATTCACGCAAGCCTATCAAGGTGAGCGTGAGTT
>LULX01000669.1_pt1 | contig 11916 bp, 16 predicted proteins | sample 729511 | NCBI WGS metagenome assembly LULX01 (sample SAMN03860278, study PRJNA289734) | marine metagenome | biome: seawater column; feature: ocean; material: water; isolation source: Red Sea water column Station 91 - depth 500m | place: Saudi Arabia: Red Sea | collected 2011-10-15 | depth 500 m
GTATAGTGATGAACATATTATGGTATGATATTATACTTTATGGATGGATGAAAGTAAAACAAAGAGTAGAAGGAGATGAATAATGAAAGCAATAGTATGGAGTAATATTGGTTGCCACTTTTGTGAAATGGCAAAAGATTTATTAAAACAAAAAGGTATTGAATACGAAGAACGAAATTTAGCAAAAGATTGGAAAGTACAAGATTTATTAGAAGCAGTACCAAATGCTAGAACTGTTCCACAAATATTCATTGACGACAAGTATATTGGTAGCTATGACAATCTGGTAAAACATCTTAACCAAGATATTTGACAATCCTATAAATTTATCATATAATAATAATGTGCTAAAAGCATAGTGGGAAAGTGACGTGAAATCCGTCCACATTACTTGATGCGGTTATAGTCCGAATGCCACCTAGCACAAAGTAGAGCAAGGAGACTCAATGATTAGAACAATTCTAATATTATTTTTTGCATGGATTACCATAGCACAGGCAGAAATTGTAAAAATAGAAAAACGTGGTATTGCAGACGACATTATAAAATGTGAATGGGAAAACCAAGAAGGTGTTCCTTGTGTCACAATTAGAAAAACAATACCAAATTCAAATGCAATATCTGATAAAATTTCTCCCACAACTATAATCACTAAAAAACAAATTGAAGAAAATAATTTAATTGATTTACCAAAAGTTTTAAGGTTTGTCAATGGAGTTAACATAACACAGTCAGGTCCTATTGGCCAGCAAACATCTGTGTTTATGCGAGGTACTAATTCAAATCACACACTAGTTTTATTAAATGGTATCCCTATTAATGATTTTTCTACTCCTACAGGAGCATTTGACTTTGGACAAAACTTTATGTCTAATATAACGCAAGTTGAAGTTTATAAAGGAAGTGCTGGTGCTCACTTTGGTGCTGATGCTATTGGTGGTGCAATTAATTTTGTAACTACTGTTGACTATGACAATAGGTTTTCAATTGGTGGAAATAACAATAGTAAAACCTTGCAAGGAAATTATACAACAATCTTTAATGATTGGCATATAAACTTTCAAGGTGGTACACACGAATCTAAAACAAAATCAGCATTATCAGGTGGTACAGAAAAAGATGGTACCAATAATAAATCAATCGGTGTTAATATTATAAAATGGCTTTCGGATAACTTAAAATTTAGGTCTAGTTTGTTTACAAGAAATACTTTTACAGATTTAGACGGACACTCATTAGACGTTGAAAATGGATTTAGTGACAATTCATTTTATGCTTTCCAAACTGGATTAGATTATACAACTAAAGATTCTATTAACTCTCTAACACTACATACACACGAATACGATAGACAATATGAATCTGACAATTACAATTCTAAATCTTATACTGTTAGAACAGAACACCAAACTAAAAATTATGGATTAGGACTTGACTACAAATATGATGAGTCATTAACTGCTGATGATGATAACGTTGGTTTATTTGGAAATTTTAACTATAACATTTTTTCATTCCATGCAAGAAAAGACAACGATGATGATAGTTATAAAGTAGGATTTTTTAAAGAGATAGTACCTAATTTTAATATTAGAGGTAATCATTCAACAGGCTATAAAAATCCAACTCTTTATACATTGAAAGAACATAGTGTATCAAACGAATTAAATTTTGACTACAACGATTTTACTTTATCTCTTTTTGAATCTGACGTAGGTGATTTAAACACCAATGGAATAGAACTATCTTACAACATTGACAACTTTACAATATATGGATCACATTTAAACAGTAAGAAAAACGATACAGTTCAATTAAGACGTCCTGAATGGAATTTTGGTATTGGTCATAACAAAGTGTTACCAAACGATTTTAAATTAACTACAAATTATAACTTTAAAGGTGAACACCTAGATATACACAATAGTAACTGGTCAACTATTACGATGCCTGAAACACACTTACTAGATTTAGGTATAACAAAGGACTACTATAACTATGAATTTGGTATTAACATCAACAATTTGCTAGATGAGGACTACGAATCACCGCATGGTTTTAGTCAAAATGGTAGAAGCTTAAATTTTATCTTTAAAAGAAAATTCTAATCTGCTATAATATAGCAGATGAAGGTAAAAATCCATATCGACACAGAATACAAAAAAACTGCACCTGAAATTTCTATTAGTTGTAAATCCAAAAAGCAAGAATATACATTAACAAAAAAAGAAAACATTATTGAATGTAATTTTGATATTCATAATTCAGATATCCTACAAGTATATTTTTTAAATAAAGATGACCAGGATAACAATGTAATTGAAATTAAAAAGTTATATATTGATGGCATCAACTTGCAACATTTTATATATGAGGGCGAATTTACACCCATTTATAATCAAAACTGGTATAACTTACAAAAAACTAAACCTCCATCAGTATATAAACCAGGAACAGAGATGAGACATAATGGAATATGGTCTTTACCAATTACACTACCTATCTGGAAAATGATGATGGACAATTGGATTACCGATGACAGAAGAACTACCTAAACTTTTAAAAGACGCAATTAAACAAAATAGGCCTGATGCTGAAATTATTACAAAACAACTAAAGTTGCCATGGCTTAAATTAGATATAAAACTTCCTACATTCATTGATTTTTGGCCGAAATATTTAGAAAGTATAAAAGGAAAAGATTGGCGACAACAATGGAAATTTGAAAATTCAAAATCAAATGACGATTATCAAGTAAAAGAATGGAACGGTGATTTATTATTTGGCCCACATCCTCACAATAAATTTTTAGAAACTACATCAAATATTAGATATAATGTAGATGAAGATAGTAGATGCAAATACTATAGAAATGATTTTGAATTTAAATGGTACGTAGATGAGAATAATAAAATTAGAAAATGGATTTCTTGGTATCTTCCTGATAACGATATTAACCTTGTAAACACATATTATATCCCACCTGGAGGATATGTTTTTCCACACAGAGATTATTCTTTTGACGATATGGGTCTAGCAAAAATTTATGTTGCGGCGATATGGGGAGAAGGTAATGTATTTGGTATGTACGGCTGTGGAGATGTTCCAATTAAACAAGGAGACGTATTTTTAGTTAATAACTACACACTTCCACATTGGGTATATAATGGTTCTAATGACAATAGAGTTGTAATTGATATTGGAGCGAATTTAAATTCTCCCATTATTAAAAAATTAATAGAAAGTAGTTTTACTAAAAGATTTTCAAAATGAAAACAAAAGTAGTTCTTGCAATAGTTCCTCGAATACAAGATGATTTTGGATACACACCAGCGGGTCCGGCTTTGGTAAAAGGAGCAATTGTTAATGCAGGATTTGATTGTAAAATTTTTGATTTTAATAGTGATATTGATCATAGATATCAAACTAATAAAGAATTAATGGTACCTATTGAAAATTGGTTTATGAACTATAACTTTTATTCAAGTAAAATTTTTAAAATTGTTGAACAATTAATAAGTGACTGGGCTAATCAAATTCTAGATTATAATCCAACTCATGTAGGCATAAGTATTTTTTCTTATAATAGTCAACGTGCAACACGTATGTTATCTACTGTTTTGAAAGCTCGAAATCCAAATATTAAAATTTTTATTGGTGGAGCAGGACTTAATACCGACGATAAATTTCCAACACACTGTTTAAACGAAAAAATTATAGATTGTTGGATACGAGGGGAAGGAGAAAAATCTGTTTTAGAATATCTAAATGGCAATACAGACTATCCCGGAATTAATGGAAAACCTTTTATTCAAATAGACAATATCGAAGACTTACCATTTCCTGATTATAGCGATTATGAATTAAAAACATATACAAATAAAAAAGGATTAATAGCACTACCAATAACCGGATCTCGTGGTTGTGTAAGACATTGTACTTTTTGTGACGTACATAGTCTTTGGCCAAAATATAGATTTAGATCCGGAGACAATATAGCAAACGAAATAAAAAGCCAAGTAAAAAGGTATAAAGCAAAAGCATTTAGATTTACTGATAGTTTAATAAACGGATCAATGAAAGCCTTTAGAGATATGACTAATGTATTATCCGAATTTAGATTAAATCTTCCAGAAGAAGATAGATTTACTTGGGATAGTCATTTTATAGTAAGAGGAGAAAAACAAATGCCACCACAAGACTTTGTTAAAATGGCTGAATCTGGAGCAGGTACATTATTAGTAGGTGTAGAGTCAGGTTCGCCTACAGTACGAAAACATATGAAGAAAGGTTATACTAACGAAGAACTACATTATAGTTTAAATGAAATATTTAAAAATAATATTAAAATAAGATTTTTAATGATTATTGGTTATCCTACAGAAACACAAGACGATTTTCAACAAACATTAGACTTATTTGATCGTTACAAAGAATTTGCAAAATCAGGATTAATTGAAGAAGTTAATTTAGGATTAACATTAAACCTATTACCTAATACTCCTTTATATGAAGATGCAGAACAATTTGGATTAGAAACTACAAAAACACATATTAATGATTGGATATGTACACAAAATCCTGAATTAGATTTTAAAGAAAGATTAAAAAGAAGAATTTATGCACAATATTATATAGAAAAACTTGGATATAAAGTTTTTGAATCAAAAAATTATGCTAGGGCACTTGCAATAGCATGGAATCAAGTAAACAATATAAAAAAAAGTAAACCAAAACAACTAGATGCTAACAAAATAAAATACGATAGAGATAAAGGCGGTATGACTGAAGTACCTAGTTTTGATCCACATAGGACTTATTAATGATAATAAAAATAACACTGATTCCTCATAAAGGCATATCATGGCCTAATGTTAAGATATTACTTAACAACAATACATTATTAGATCAAATAGTAACTCCTAATAATGATAAATTTTTTATATTTGAAAAAGAAATAACTTCTTTAAATGACACAAACAATTTAATTATAGAACATTACAATAAAAAGAATTCAGATACCATAGTTGATAATAATAAAGACATAATACGTGACAAAGCTATTGAATTAATTACAATTAGTTTTGACAACATTAATATACCAAAAGTAGTACTGTATGATAATAAATTTTATCCTGACTGGCCAATAAACATTATAAAAGAACATAAAGGAAATCCTCCAAAATTTATAACAAATAACTTATATTTTGGATTTAATGGAAAATACATAATAAATTTTTCTAAAAATTACAAAGCATGGTATTTTGAACAATTAGTAAAAAAGGAAAGGATGTCTAACGAAGCTAATCAAGAACTAATGACATTACCATCAGGTGAAGTTATTGAAACGTTTGAATTTGCTGGAAAAACTTTAAAAGCAAACGAAACAGGAAATTTGACAATAGATGAGTTATATGCTTTAATAAAAGAATGAAAGTCCAATTAATAGATAAAATGGGTACTGACTTAACGGTTGTAAATGCCGCTAGAGTATCTTATGCAAAAACTAAAGAACAGTTTGAAGATAAAGATGAAAAGCTAATTGCATTTTTGGCTAAACATAATCACTGGTCACCTTTTGGACACGCATCATTACAATTTAGAATTAAAGCACCTGTGTTTGTAGCAAGACAATTAGTTAAACACCAAGTTGGACTAATATGGAATGAAGTTAGTAGACGCTATGTAGACTATCCACCTGAACTATATAATCCAGATGCATGGCGAGGACGTCCAGTTAATTCTAAACAAGGCTCTGCAGGTGAAGTAAAACTTGATCCTACATTAGACCACGTTTACAAAACTGCTATGGAACAATGTTTAATTTTATATAATTCATTTATTGACAAAGGTATTGCACCAGAACAAGCAAGAATGGTATTACCACAATCAATGATGACTGAATGGTATTGGTCTGGAAGTTTATATGCATTTGCTAGAGTATGTAATTTAAGATGTGCTAAAGACACGCAGAAAGAAACACAAGACGTTGCGAATGAGATTGCAACGCATTGTAGCAAGGAATTTCCAATCTGTTGGAAGTACTTAATTGACAAATAAATATAATAGTATATAATATAGAAAAATGATAAAAAAAGCACTTATAAAAAAACTAGAAGGCGATATTGCTAAAATAGAAGCTAATATTGTAACTTACCTAAGTCGACCTACATACGCAATAGCAGAACATATTGATTATATTAGTCCTATTGAAAAGGAATTAGAAAAATTATCTGCGGCGAAAGGTAAATTGGTTTCGTTAAAAAACATTAAGTTTAAGTTAGATGAATGATGTACTACAAGAACAACTTAAAAAGAAATATGATGCTGGATTTACAACAAACGTTGAGTCAGTAACATTACCACCAGGCCTTAACGAAAATATAATCAAACAAATTTCAAAAATTAAAAAAGAACCTAAATGGTTGCTTGAATTTAGATTAAAAGCATACCATAGATGGAAAGTTTTAAAACAACCCGACTGGGCAAACCTTGATGTAAATCCTATAGACTTTCAAGCAATAAGTTATTATTCAGCACCTAAAAAAGGACCTGCAAGTTATGATGACGTAGATCCTGAAATTAAAAAAGACTTTGAACGACTAGGAATACCTTTAGGTGAACGTGCCAAACTAGCAGGTGTGGCCGTTGATGCAGTATTTGATTCTGTATCAGTTGCAACTACATTTAAAGATCAATTAGCAAAACTAGGAATTATATTTTGTTCATTTTCAGAAGCAGTACAAAATCATCCAGACCTTGTTAAAAAATATATAGGTTCAGTTATACCTATAAGCGATCATTCATTTGCCGCTTTAAACTCTGCTGTTTTTACAGATGGCTCATTTGCATACATACCACCTAATACAAGATGTCCATTAGAGCTGAGCACATACTTTAGAATCAATGCATCTAACACAGGACAATTTGAAAGAACATTAATTATAGCAGACAAAGGCAGTTATGTAAGTTACCTTGAAGGCTGTACTGCACCAATGAGAGATGAGAATCAATCAGTTACAGGCAAAGGTGGCATATACAATTTTGTAACTAAACGTGGAAAATGCAAAGGACATAATTCAAAAATTACCTGGACGCAATTTGAAACAGGGTCTAGGCTAACTTGGAAATATCCTTCTTGTTTATTAATGGGCGATAACTCTGTAGGAGAATTTTATTCTGTTGCACTAACAAATGGTAGACAACAAGCAGATACAGGAACTAAAATGATCCACTTAGGTAAAAATACAAAAAGTACAATTATATCAAAAGGAATATCTGCAGGACATTCTAAAAACACTTACAGAGGTTTAGTAAAAGTTATGAAGAATGCACATAACTCAAAAAACTATACACAATGCGATTCATTAATGTTAGGTAGTCACTGTTCTGCTCATACTGTACCTTATATTGAAAATAAAAATGCATCAAGCCATTGTAATCACGAAGCAACTACATCTAAACTAGATGAGGAACAATTATTTTATGTAATGCAAAGAGGATTAAAAGACGAAGATGCTAGAAATTTAATTATAGCAGGATTTTGTAAAGAGATATTTCAAAAACTGCCTATGGAATTTGCAGTAGAAGCCAATAAACTATTAGAAGTTAGTATGGAAGGAGCAGTTGGATAATGGAAATAACAAACAATTATAAAGAAACAATAAACTTAAAACAGGATACAGTTTTAAATTATAATATAAAATCAAACTCTTCTGCTCGTTTATTTTTTTGTAACTATGCTGGTTACATAACAGAAATTAATATAAATCTCAATGAAAACTCTTCTTGTGAATTGTATGGCTTTTTTAAAAATAACAATAACAAAAATACAAATGTTATTACTAACGTAATACACAAAGGTAAAAAATCAAAATGCAATCAAGACTTTAGATTTGTTAATAAAGATAGTAGTAGTTCATTTGAAGGAAAAATTACAATACCAAAAGATATATCAGGTTGTGAAAGTCATATGTTGAATAAAAATTTACTGTTAGATGATAAATCTAAAGCATTTTCAAAACCAGAATTAGATATTAATAATGATGATACAATATGTACACACGGCAGTACAACTGGTCCAATCGACGAAGAACAAATATTTTATATTCAAAGCAGAGGACTTTCTTACGAGGACTCCGTTAATATGCTCATAGAAGCATTTTATCAAGACATTAAAAGTAAAATGGAAGGTTCGGTAGGATAATGTTAGATTTAATGTATAAAAAAGTTTCTAAAATTATTCCTGAAATAGAATGGCCTTTCCATGCTGAATATATTAAAGAAATTAATAGATTAAAAAAAGAAAAAAATGCAATTATCCTTGCACACAATTATCAAACACCAGAAATATATCATTGTGTTGCTGACATAGTAGGTGACTCATTAAAATTAGCCAGAGAAGCAAAAAGCACTGATGCAGATATTATTGTAATGTGTGGTGTAAACTTTATGGCCGAGACTGCAAAAATAATGAATCCAAATAAAACTGTTCTAATTCCTGATCCAAATGCAGGATGTTCGTTATCAGAATCAATTACTGGTAGAGATGTACGTTTATTAAAAGAAAAATATCCCGGTGTACCAGTTGTAACTTATGTAAACACATCTGCAGATGTTAAAGCAGAAACAGATATATGTTGTACATCATCTAACGCACTAGAAATTGTTGAATCGTTAGGCACTGACAAAGTTATTTTTCTTCCAGATGAATACCTTGCAAAAAATGTAGCCGCACACACAGATGTAAAAATTATTATGTGGCACGGAAAATGTATGGTTCATGAAAAATTTACAGCAAAAGAAATTAAAGAATACAGAGAAGCTAATCCTGATATAACAATTTTAGCTCATCCAGAATGTTCGCCTGATGTTATTGCAGAAGTAGACTATACTGGATCAACAACTAAAATGAGCGACTATGTACAAGAAAAACAACCTGCAAAAGTTCTTATGGTTACAGAATGTTCTATGAGTGATAACGTTTCTATAGAAAATCCAGATGTAGAATTTATTAGACCATGTAATTTGTGTCCACATATGAAAAGAATTAATCTTCCAAAAATTTTAGAATCTTTAATGTTAAACATACACGAAGTAAAAATAGATCAAGATATTTTAGAAAAAGCTAGATTACCAATAGAAAGAATGTTAAACTTAAAATCAAAACAATATGCTAATTTTATGGAAAAACTTGGTTTGGAACATCCGCGAAAAGGTTGCTAATGTCTATTATAAACAATATTAAAAAGAAAGGAAAAGATATATCTATATTAGAAGGTATGGACCGAATACAATATTTGGTTGATTTAGCTAATCAAGTTCCTCCATTAGCAAACAAACATAAAATAAACAAAAATAAAATACATGGTTGTGCATCAAACCTTTGGGTAGTTGGTGAAATGAATCGTTCTAATAAAATGTATTATGAATATGATGCAGATGCATTTATTACAAAAGGTACTGCAAGACTTGTAATTGATCTTGTTGATCAACAACCAAAAGATGAAATAGCAAAATTAACACCTGAGGACTTCAGTCCATTAGGTATTAAAGAAATATTATCACCACAAAGGCAAAATGGATTAGGAAATCTTATTGCCAGAATAGTAGGACTAGCACAATGATGGATATACCTAAAGGATGGGTACCTGGAGAATATAAACCCGCAATTGATCCAAGTTTAGAAACAACTATTGACGATATTAAAAACGACGATAGAACAAGAGAAACGTTTATTGACCTTATTGTAGAAAAATTAAAAACTGTTTATGACCCTGAGATATCAATAGACATTTATAATTTAGGATTAATTTATGATATTAGAGTTACAGAAGCACAATACGTATTTGTACTAATGAGTCTTACATCTGCTTGGTGTCCTGCCGCAGATACAATTCCTGTAGACGTACAACAAAAAATAGAATCTATACCAGGACTAAAATGTAAAGTAAAAATTACCATGGTACCACAATGGGACCAAGATAAAATTAATCCTGATCATAGAGGGTTATTAGGTCTTTAATGAAAGTAATAGAAATATTAATATATGGTTTAGGTGTTCTAGAGTTTCCGTTTGATGACACTCAAAAATGTAGACCACAAGCATCAGAACTTATACAAGAAAAAACAATTTGGGTTGAAGAAATTAATCCACCTACATATTGGGCAGAAGGCGATTACTGGATTGGCGACGATGGTAAACATTATCGTCTTGCTGGTTTTAGATGCATTAATAAAGAAACCGGAAAAGAAGTCGGTGGGCCATGGTGGCAGTAAATAAAATACTAATATGAAACTAGGTATTGTAGGACATGGCTTTGTTGGGTCATCAATTAATCAAGGCTTTACCAAAAACGTAAAAAAATATATCGTTGATCCAAAATATTATAGTAGTAACACCATTGAAAGTTTAATTCAGTTTAAACCTAACGCAACTTTTGTGGCAGTACCAACTCCACAATTAGAAACAGGTGAATGTAATACTGACATACTGCAAGATGTTTTACAAAAGCTAAACAAATACAAAGGACATCTTGTTATTGTTAAAAGCACTGTACCTGCATATAAATTACAAGCAATACAAGAAGAATGTGTTGATTTAAAAATAGTATACAATCCAGAATTCTTAACTGAAAAAAATCATATAGAAGATTTTCGTAATCCTGCTATGCACGTTTTTGGAGGAGCATTATCAAATACAAATGAAGTAGAAAAACTATACAAAGAACATTCTACTTGTAATCCTTGTCCTGTTTACAAAACAGACATAGTAACAGCAAGTATGGTCAAGTATTGTATTAATAGTTTCCTAGCAACCAAAGTTACTTTTATGAATGAAATGTATGATGTATTAAAAGCATCTAGAGGATGTGATTGGAATACATTTACAAAAATTATATCTAACGATACACGTATAGGCAAAACACATATGAAGGTTCCTGGCAATGATGGACAACGTGGCTATTCTGGTTCATGCTTTCCTAAAGATACAAATGCATTGGCTTGGTTTGCACGAGAAATTCTTAACAAACCTTTTACACAACTAGAAACAAGTATTAAAATCAACGATACATTAAGAAAACGTAACCACTCTTAAATGGTTAAATACGCATATGAAACCGTGGTTCGAAAAAGAATTAGCTGAAGCTGATATACTTAAATTTCCTGATCCTAAGGCAAAAGTCATACGAATGCCAAATGTACAATCGTATCCAGACTTTATTACAGGTGTACAAGACTTACAAGCTAATTTAAAAAACGGCACAATATCACAAGAAACTTACGACAAACTATACACAGATTTAATACACAGATTCATGAAGAAGGAATCATTTGACACTCCATGGTATTTGAGAGAAGAAACACGAAAACTACGACAAGGATCTTCTAGAGGAGTCTATAACGAAATAATTTTAGCAGTTGCAATTTTTTCAAAATTTAAAAATGGTGGTGCAGATATTGAAAAAGAGGCTATCGAAGAAGGTTTAAAGCAATTGTCAAGTAATCCTGTAGGATTTCAAAGTGTCTCAAGAAATTCTAGGAAATACACTTTTTGTCAATGCAGATATAACAACCGAAAAGTTATCTACCTTGTACGCAACAAATGAAAAACCAGATAATATTGTAGTAAAACAAATGGGTGGTGAAAGATCTAAAATAGATGTTTTATTAGGTTATCAACAATCAGACAAAACAATAAAAAAAATTAAAGGATATAGTGCAAAAACGTTTAGTGATAGATTAGATAACTCAGATGTCAATACTATAGAATCGGTAGCGGAGTACTTTGAACCTTTTGGTATTAACATTGACGTTACAAAATATAAAGAAGTTAATAAAAAAGTAAGTGGAACAAAACTTTTTACAGACGTATTTAAAGACGTGACAGAGGTTGGAAAAAAATTATTAAACCAA
>LULX01000662.1_pt1 | contig 11894 bp, 12 predicted proteins | sample 729511 | NCBI WGS metagenome assembly LULX01 (sample SAMN03860278, study PRJNA289734) | marine metagenome | biome: seawater column; feature: ocean; material: water; isolation source: Red Sea water column Station 91 - depth 500m | place: Saudi Arabia: Red Sea | collected 2011-10-15 | depth 500 m
GGAACCGTGACGCTCCCGCCACCACATGCGGCGAGCAGGCCCACTGCGAGGGCCGGGATGAACCTTCGTCTCACTGCCGTCTCCCCGGGGCACGATAGTACGCGCTTGACTGGAGGGATGCAGCCGACGAGGGAACAGGTCGGGGCATTCCGTCGCGCCGGGGTCGTCGCCCTGCGTGGCGTGCCTCCCGCCGAGGAGGTCGCGTCGCTCCGGCCGGCCGCCGACGTTGTCGCCGCCGTTTCCGGAGCTGGAGGACGCGCTGGACGACGCCGCGCCGTTGGACCACGATCTGTTCCCGGTGGTGTGGCCGAGGGTCGGCGACCCGCCGGAGGAGGCTGTGTGGACGGCCCCAGGCACCCGCTGACCGGACTCCGGGTCCTCGAGATGGGGAGCCGGGTGGCCGCCCCCTACGTCGCCAAGCTCCTCGTGGATGCGGGGGCCGACGTGTGCAAGGTCGAGTCCCCGGCCGGCGACCCGTTCCGGCGGTGGAGCGCCTCGGGGGCGACGATTCCCGACGGGGAGGACGCCGCCTGGTTCTGCTTCCTCAACGGCGGCAAGCGCAGCGTGGTGGTCGACCTGGATGGGCCGGAGGGCCGGGGCGAACTGCTCGAGCGGGTGGCCGGCGTCGACCTGGTGCTCGACGACCACACACCGGCCGAGGCCGCACGGCTCGGCATCACGCCCGGGGAGCTGCGGGACGCCAACCAAGCGGCCGTCGTCGCCACGCTCACACGCTTCGGGACCACCGGACCCTGGGCTGACCGGCCGGCCAATGACTTCGTCCTGCAGGCGCTGGTCGGGTCCACCGAGGTGCGCGGTGTCCCGGGCGAGGAGCCGCTGTCGGTCGGTGGCGACCTCGGCGACTTCGTCGCCGCCTCGTTCGCCGCACCCGTCGTGCTGGCCGCCACCCTCGCCGCCCGGGCATCGGGCCGGGGCGTCCACCTCGACTGCTCCCAGTACGAGGCCATGATGCATGCCTTCCAGGTGTTCCGGCCCATGTACGAGGCGATGGCGCCGGACTACGCCTTCGAACGCCAGATCATGATCCCGTCAATCGAGCCCGCCGCCGACGGCATGGTCGCCCTGTGCTGCATCACCGGCCAGCAGTGGCAGGACCTCTGCGCCATGATCGACGCCCCAGACCTCGCCGACGACGAGGAACTCTGGACGCTGAAGGGACGCCAGGACCGCCGCGAAGAGGTGTGGCCACGGCTGCACGCCTTCACCACGGCCCACACCGTCGACGAGGTCGTCGACCTGGCAACGGCCTTCCGCATCCCCTGCGGCCCGGTGGGGGATGGCGCCACCCTTCCGACGTACGACCACTTCGTCGGGCGTGGCGTGTTCGTGTCGTACCCGCAGGGGTTCACGGCGCCCCGGCCGCCGGCGACGTTCTCGGCCATCGAACCGGCACCGAGGCGCCCGGCCCCGGCGTTGGGCGCCTCGGGGGACGAGCCCGAACCGGTACCCGGTCCGGCACTGGGCGCCGATCCCGCCCGTCCGCTGGCCGGGATCCGCATCCTCGACCTGGGTGCCTTCTGGGCGGGCCCCATCGCCACCAACCTCCTGCGGGTGCTCGGCGCCGACCTCGTCAAGGTCGAGTCGCACGTCCGCCTGGATGGCATGCGCTGGGCGGCCGGCTACCAGCGGGAGCGGCTCTGGGAGTGGTCGCCCGGCTACCACGGCGCCAACGCCGGCAAGACGCTCGCCGCGCTCGACCTGACCACCGAAGCCGGCCGCGACGTGGTGTGGCACCTCCTCGACGACGCCGACGTCGTGCTCGAGAACTTCAGCCCCCGGGTGATGGACTCGTGGGGTCTCACCTGGGCGGCGATCCACGACCGCAACCCCCGTGCCGTCTACCTCCGGGCCCCGGCGTTCGGCCTCGACGGGCCGTGGCGGGACAGGGTCGGGTTTGCCATGACGATGGAGCAGGTCGGCGGACTGGCCAACCGGACCTGCCGTCCGGGCGGTCCCCGACACGTGCCGATGGGGCCCGTCGACATGGTTGCCGCCATGCACTCGGCCGTGGCGATCCTGATGGCCCTGTCCGAACGGGAACGGACCGGTGCCGGCCAGCTGGTGGAGGTGCCGCTGATCGAGGCGGCGCTGCAGGCCTCCGCCGAGCAGGTTGTCGAGCACTCGGCCACCGGCAACGTCCTCGGGGGCCTCGGGAACCGTTCGCCGTCCGCCTCGCCGCAGGGTCTCTACCGGACCGCCGAGGACGACCGTTGGCTGGCGGTCAGCGTCGAGGACGACGGGCAGTGGGGGGCGCTCTGCCGCCTGGTCGATGGGCTGGACGGCCTCGACCGCCACGACGCCGACGCGGTCGACGCCGTACTGGAGGCCTGGGCCGCCGGCCTACCGGGCCCGCAGGTCGCCGATCGGCTGTGGCAGGAGGGCGTGCCGGCCGCCTTCTGCGTCCATCCCAACGTGAGCGGCGGGACGCCCCAGCACGAGCACCGTGGTTTCCTCCAGTGGCATGAGCACCCGGTGGCGGGACGGATCCCGTACTTCTCGTATCCGTTCCTGGTGGACGGCGACCACCTGCCGCTGGGCGGCCCCGCTCCGACCCTGGGCCAGCACACGGACGAGGTGCTGGGTTCCCTCGGCTACGACGACGCGGCGATCTCTGTGCTTCGGGAGGCCGGGGTGACCGGCGACTGGCCCGTGGGGATCCCGCGGGGCTGATCGGCGATGCTGTCCCGATGACCGGCCCCCAGTCCTCCGCCGAACTCGACGCGGCACTTCAGGCCCTCGTGGGCCGTCAGGGTCCGGTGCAGGTTGCGGCGCATCCGGTCGCCGGCGACGAGATCCGCGCCTGGTGTGAGGTGATGGGTGAGGCCAACGCCCGCTTCCTCGCCGGTGACGCCGCCCCGCCGGCCACGCTCAACATGTGGACCATGCCGGACCGGCTCGAGGGGTCCGGCGCCGGTCGTGACGACGCCCAGCCCCAGCACGCCGCCTACGGGCTGCTGGACGCCGCCGGCTTCACGGGCGTCGTCGCCACCAACTCGGACCAGGCCTACGAGCGGCTGATCCTGGCGGGCGACGTGCTGTCGGCGCAGACGACGCTGGCCGGAATCTCCGCCGAGAAGCAGACGGCCCTCGGGACCGGCCACTTCGTGACCACCGAGGTGGCGTACACGGACGGGTCGGGGGCACGCGTCGGGAGGCTCACCTTCCGCATCTTCAAGTTCCGGCCGGGCACCGGACGAAGGCGGGGGGAGGCACCGCCGCCGGATGACGAGCCGCCCCGGCGTCCCCGGCCCCGCTGGAACCAGGACCAGGCCTGGCACTGGGAGGGCCTGCGGGAGCGCGAACTCCGGATCCAGCGCTTCACCGACAGCGGCCGGCTGGTCCACCCGCCGGCCAACGCCGACCCGGTCACCCACGGCATGGACCACGACTGGGTCGTCGCCTCGGGCCGCGGGACCCTCTACAGCTGGACCGCCCCGGAGCACCCGCAGGTGCCCGGCTTCGACTACCCGCTGGTGGTCGGCCTGGTCGAACTGGAGGAGGGGGTCCGGCTGGTCTCCAACGTCGTGGGCCTTCCATCCGACCAGCTCGAGATCGGCATGCCGCTGGAACTCTGCTGGCTCGACAGCCACGACGATGTGACGCTGCACCAGTTCCGTCCCGCCCAACCCGGGCGCCGGGACGGCACGCTGCGACGCGGGGAGGTGGCGGTCGGCGACCGCCTGCCGCCGTGCCCGGTCGACGTGACCCGGGAACTCGTCGTGGACGGGGCCACGGCCACCTTCGACGGGCAGGACGTCCACCACGACACGGCGGCCGCCCGGGCCAAGGGGCTCCCCGACGTCATCATGAACATCCTCACCTCCAGCGGCGTGGTGGCCCGCTGGCTCGGCGACTGGGCCGGCGACGACGCCGAATTCCGCAACCTGCGGATCGGCCTCGGTGTCTCCAACCACCCCGACGACGTGATGACCTTGACCGGCTCGGTGGAGGCCTGCGAGGGCGACACGGTCACCGTGGCGTTCGCCGGCACCAACTCGCTGGGGCGCCACGTCCACGGCGCCGCCGACCTGGTTCTGCCCGACGACGGACGGGGTGGCTGACATGTGGACCCCCGCCCGGCAGACGGCCATCGTCGGCATCGGCGCCACCGAGTTCTCGAAGGACTCCGGACGCACGCCGATGCAGCTGGCCACCGAGGCCTGCCTGGCGGCCTGCGCCGACGCCGGCCTCGACCCGCACGAGGTGGACGGCATGTCGCTGTTCTCGATGGAGCGCAACTTCGAGATCGAGGTGGCGCGCAACCTGGGTATCCCGCGGCTGCGGTTCTTCAGCATGGTCAACCACGGCGGCGGCGGGGGGTGCGCCACGGTGGGCATGGCGGCCATGGCCGTCCACACCGGCGCCGCCGACCACGTCCTCGCCTACCGGGCGTTCAACGAGCGCTCGTGGCACCGGTTCGGTCGGGGCGTCCAGGGCCACCACCAGAGTCCGGAGGCCAACGACGTCTCCTACAGTTGGACGTCGCCGTTCGGGCTGCTGACCCCGGCGCAGTGGGCGGCGGTGTTCGCCACCCGGTACATGCACGAGTACGGCGCCACCTCGGAGGACTTCGGCCGCATCGCCGTCGCCGACCGCCGCCATGCGGCGAACAATCCGGCGGCGTTCTTCCACGGGCGGCCCATCACGCTCGAGGACCACCAGGCCAGCCGCATGATCTCGGCGCCGCTGCGCCTACTGGACTGCTGCCAGGAGAGCGACGGTGGCGTGGCGCTGCTGATCACGACGGCCGACCGGGCCCGCGACCTCGACCAGCCGCCGGCCTGGGTCGCCGGCGCCGCCCAGGGGGTCGCCGAGGACCAGTGGATGATGCGGTCGTACTACCGGGAGGACATCACGGGCATCCCCGAGATGGGCCTCGTGGCCGAGCAGTTGTGGGCGGCCTCGGGGGTCGGCCCGTCGGATGTCCAGACGGCCATGCTCTACGACCACTTCACGCCGCTCGTGCTCCCGCAGTTCGAGGAGTTCGGCTTCTGTGGCCGCGGCGAGGCACGGGACTTCATCGCCGACGGCAACATCGAGGTGGGGGGCGGACTGCCGGTCAACACCAGCGGCGGGCAGTTGGGCGAGGCGTACATCCACGGCATGAACGGCATCGCCGAGGCGGTCCGACAGGTGCGTGGCACATCGGTGAACCAGGTCGCCGGGACGACGAACGTGTTGGTGACCTCCGGCAGCGGCGTGCCGACCAGCGGTCTGCTCCTGAGCAGCGAGGGCGGCTGACCCGCTCCGATCCGGGGTCAGCCGGTGAGCGCCGGCACCTCGCGCAGGTTGCGCGGGCCGCCGCGCCGGCCCGGCCAGCGGGAGCCGCCGATGGTGTCGGCGTGGGGCCAGAACGCCACCGGGTCGAGGGGGCCGGCGAGGGTGATCGACCGGTCCTTGTGGGCCGAGGTGACGAGGCGGGCGGAGAGTTGCTCGCGCATGGGCAGCAGCTCGGTGTGGGGGTCCCAGGGGCTGTCCCGCAGGACCAGCTCGCCCTCGAGTTCCTCGACCGCCACCTCCTCGCTGACCTGGCGGACCCGGACCACGTGCGGCGGGAAGTCGTACTCGCCCTCGACGTTGCCGACGGCCCGGGAGTACTTGATCCACCACTCGTTGTGCTCGAGGTCGCCGGGCGTCGGGTCGATGGCGCCGACCGTCCGGCCGCGGAACTCCATGAACGTGTACCCCTGGTGCGTGGCGGTGGCCTCGACCCGGTCGCCGAAGCGGAAGTAGCGGGTCGTGCAGGGGAACTTGGGCTGGCCGTTGGTCTCCTTCGAGTTGAAGATGGCGGCCTCCTGGTCGATGCCGATGCCGAGCGAGTAGTCGCCGGGGATCCCCTCCCAGGTGGCCGAGATCCGGGTGCTGGTGCCGTACTCGGGCTCGTCGAGGATCGGGACGCAGTAGACGCCGATGGTCACGACGGGCTCGTCGCCGGGCTCGAGGCCCGGCGGGAGCAGTGCGGCGACCTTTTCGGGGTCTGTGCGGTAGGTGATGACCAGCTTGGGCCATCCAGCGATCTCGGCGGGGCGGGTGCCGTCAGCCATGGGGCGCCTCCTCGGGCTCGTGCTCTGTGACAGTGTGACACGGAGACCCGCCACGGCCCCCACCGGCGGGCCTCAGAAGTCGCCGGCACCCTCACGGAGGCCGGCAAGGGCATCGGTCACGGCACGCAGGTCGTCGCGGCCCATGCCCTCGAGCCCGAAGTGGGCCCCAGCCAGGGCCTCGGCGGCCGCTTCGACCGTCGTGCGGCCTCGGTCGGTGATTTCGGCCAGCGTCGTCCGGCGGTCGGTGGGATGGGCCCGCCGCCGGACCAGGCCGTCGGCCTCGAGGCGGTCGACGGTGTTGGTCACCGAGGTCGGGTGGACCTGGAGGCGGTCGCCGACCTTGCCGAGCGGCAGCGCACCGGTGCGGGAGAAGTGGAGGAGGGCCAGTGCCTCGAAGCGGCTGAAGTTGAGGCCGTGGGGCTCGAGGGCGGCGTCGATCCGGTGGAGCAGGACCTGGTGTGCCCGGGTGATGGAGGTGGCGGCCGACATGGCGTCGACGGCGCCCCAGCGGCGGGAGCGCCAGTTGCGGCGGGCCTCGGCGATGGGGTCGAACGGGAGGGGCACGGCGACAGTGTAGGCACGCCGTGGCCCTGATGTTCGGGTGGCAAATAGTAGGACATCCAAGTACTCTTCCCGATGTGAACGACGAGCACCGGACCCTCTCGGGAATCCCCGTCGACCCCGTGTACGGCGAGGCGCCGCTTCCCGGCGAGTTCCCCTACACCCGCGGCATCCACCCCGGGATGTACCGGGACCGCCACTGGACGATGCGCATGTTCGCCGGCTTCGGCACCGCCACCGACACCAACGGTCGCTTCCGCGAACTGCTGCGGTCCGGTGGCACCGGCCTCTCCACGGCCTTCGACATGCCCACGCTCATGGGGCGCGACTCCGACCACCCCCTGTCGCTGGGCGAGGTCGGCCGGGGCGGCGTCGCCGTCGACACCGAGGACGGTCTCATCGTCCCCGTCGTCTCCGGCGCCGACCTCAGCCTGGTCGGCGTGGCCTGGGCACCTCTTCCCGCCCCGGCCCTCGGTGCGCCTCGTCACCGACACCATCCGGTTCACCGCCGCCGAGATGCCCCGCTGGAACCCCGTGTCCGTCTCCGGCTACCACATCCGCGAGGCCGGCTCGACGGCCGCCCAGGAGTTGGCGTTCACGCTTGCCAACGGCTTCGCCTATGTGGAGGCTGCCGTCGCCGCCGGCCTGGCAGTCGACGAGTTCGCTCCCCGGCTGTCGTTCTTCTTCAACAGCCACAGCGACTTCTTCGAGGAGGTCGGCAAGTTCCGTGCCGCCCGCCGCATCTGGGCCCGCTGGCTGCGCGACCGCTACGGCGCCACCGACGAGCGCAGCCTCAAGCTCCGATTCCACACCCAGACCGCCGGCGTCTCGTTGACCGCCCAGCAGCCGGAGGTCAACATCGCCCGGGTCGCCCTCCAGGCCCTGGCCGGCGTGCTGGGCGGCACCCAGAGCCTCCACACCGACGCCTACGACGAGGCCCACGCCCTCCCCACCGAGGATGCCGCCCGCATCGCCCTGCGCACCCAGCAGGTCATCGCCCACGAGACCGGCGTGACCGGCGTGGCTGACCCGCTGGGCGGCTCCACCTACGTCGAGTGGATGACCGACGAGTTGGAGCGCCGGGCCGAGGAGGTCTTCTCCCGACTGGAGGAGGAGGGTGCCGGCTCGATCCTCGAGGGCGTCCTCGTCGGCATCGACAGCGGATGGTTCATGCGGGAGATCGCCGAATCGGCGTACCGCTTCGAGCGGGAGGTCAACGCCGGCGAACGGATCATCGTCGGGGTCAATGCCTTCACCGAGGGGGACGAGGGGCGGGCGGGGAGACTGCTGCGGATCGACCAGGACACCGAGGACCTCCAGCGGAAGCGACTCGACGCCGTGCGGCGAGTGAGGGACGACGGCGCAGTCCGCACGGCGCTGGAACGGGTCGCCGCCGCCGCGGCACAGCCCGACGTCAACCTGCTGCCCGCCCTCGTCGAGGCCGTCCGTGCCCGCGCCAGCGTCGGTGAGGTCGTGGACGTCCTCGAGGGCGTGTTCGGCACCTACGTCGAGACGGTGGTGGTCTGATGACCGGGACGCCGATCCGGGTGGTGCTGGCCAAGCTTGGCCTCGACGGCCACGACCGGGGACTCAAGGTCGTCGCCCGCATCCTGCGCGACGCCGGCATGGAGGTGGTCTACCTGGGCCTCCGCCAGACGACCGACACGATCGTCGATGCCGTCGAGCAGGAGGATGCCGACGTGGTCGGCATCTCGATGCACAACGCCGGCCACCTCACGCTCGGAGCCGATGCGCCCACGGGCTGACGACCGCACGCCGGCCGGACTGCTGGCCGCCGCACGGGGCGGCGAGCGCCGTGCGGCAGCCCGGCTGCTGACCATCGTCGAGCACGGGGGCCCCGCCGCCGGGGAGGTCGCCGAGGCCACCCATCCGCTGTCGGGCGGCGCCCACGTGGTCGGGATCACGGGCGCCCCCGGATCGGGCAAGTCGACGCTGGTCGGCGTACTCGCCACCCGCGTGGCCGAGGCGGGTGGTCGGCCCGCCGTCGTCGCCGTCGACCCGTCGTCGCCCCTGACCGGCGGCGCCATCCTGGGCGACCGTGTCCGCATGGAGGCCGCTACCGCCGCCGGGGCGTTCATCCGCTCGGTCGCCACCCGGGGGCACGGTGGCGGGCTGGCCCTGTCGGTGCCCGGCAGCGTCCGGGTCCTCGATGCCTGCGGCTTCGACCCGATCGTCGTGGAGACCGTCGGGGTCGGGCAGGTGGAGGTCGACGTGGCCGCGGCCGCCGACACGACCGTCGTGGTGGTCACGCCGGGCTGGGGCGACGCCGTCCAGGCCAACAAGGCCGGCCTGCTCGAGGTCGCCGACCTGTTCGTCGTCAACAAGGCCGACCGCCCCGGCGCCGACGACGCCCGTCGGGACCTCGAGTTGATGCTGGACCTCTCGGAGGTGTCCGGCTCGGCCGGCGACGACCGACCCGCCGTGCTGTCCACGACGGCAACCGCCGGCGACGGGGTCGACCGGGTCCTCGCCGCCGTCGAGGACCACCACCGACGCCTGGCCGCCGGGAAGGGTCTGGTGGGACGCCGTGCCCGCCGGTACGACGCCGAGGTCCGGGCGCGGCTGGGCCACTTGCTCGAGGACGCGGTCGGACACCTGTTGACGGGGGAGCCGGCCGGAGGGCGGTCATCCGAGACGCCCGTGGCGGCGGCCCGACGGCTGGCCGGGCGGCTCCTGGCAGGAGGGGAGCACGGGTGACTTGTGCCACGACCGCCGAAGAGGGGTGCGGGTAGGCTCCCCGGGCATGCCCACCGACCACCTCTCCCTCGGCGCGCGCCTGTGGCGCGACTACGGCCAGAAGCTGATCCGCTTCGCCGGGGTCTCCGTGGTCAACGTCTTCACCGGCCAGACGCTGCTGTACCTCTGCTACGCCCGCCTCGGGTGGCCGGGGATGCTCGCCAACGTGGTCGCCGTGGCCGCCGGTAGCGTCCCGGCCTACCTGCTCAGCCGCCACTACGTGTGGGAGCGCGAGAAGGGCGACCACAAGGTCGGCGCCGAGATCCTGCCGTTCTGGGGCCTGGCGTTCGTCGGGCTGGTGCTCTCCACGGCGCTGGTCGGCGTGGTCGACAGCTTCTCGGACCACACCCTCGCCGTCCAGGGCGCCAACGCCGCGGCCTTCGGTGCGCTCTGGATCGTCCGCTTCGTGGTGCTCGAGCACCTGCTGTGGGGTGAGCGGACCGAGCACGAGCTGGTGCGCAGGCACGACTGAGTCCGTGGACGACCGCCAGCGGGACCTGCTCGCCCTGGCGGACGCCGCCCGCGGGTTCATGCCGCGGGACGAGGGGCTGGCCCTCCACCAACACGCCGGTGGGGTCGATGCACCCGGCCCGTTCCTCGAGGTCGGCAGCTACTGCGGCAAGTCCAGCGTCTACCTGGGTGCCGCCGCCGAGGCGCAGGGCCGCCTCCTCTTCGCCCTCGACCACCATCGTGGCTCCGAGGAGAACCAGCCCGGCTGGGAGTGGCACGAACCCGACCTGGTCGATCCGGCAACCGGTCGGATCGACACGCTGCCGCACTTCCGCCGGACCATCGGCGAGGCCGGCCTGGACGGCACCGTGGTGGCGCTGGTCGGCGACTCGCCGCGGGTGGCAGCCGCCTGGGCCACGCCCCTGGCCCTGTTGTTCATCGACGGCGGCCACGGGGAGGAGCCGGCGCACCTCGACTACGAGGGCTGGGTGCCACACCTGGCGGTCGGGGGCACGCTGCTGATCCACGACGTGTTCCCCGATCCGGCCGACGGCGGCCGGCCGCCGTACGAGATCTGGTGCCGGGCGGTCGGGTCGGGGGCGTTCACCGAGGTCGACGCCGTCGGGTCGCTGCGGGTGCTGCGTCGGACGGCGCCCGGCTGCTGAGGCGGGCTCGGGCGCCGAAGACCGCTCAATCCGTCTCGCGGACCGGCGATTCGCTGGCGGCGTGGGCCTCCACATCGATGATGTCGGGCAGGTCCCGGTGGTCGACGAACAGGTGCGCGGCGGGGCTGGCGCCGCCGAGGGCATCTGCGGCGAGGATCACCGCTGCCGCCGTGTAGGTCGTGTACTCGTCGCCCGGGAAGCTGACGGCCTGCGGGTAGGCGATGCCGGTCAGGTAGCGACCGTCGTCGTTGCGCATCGTCTGGGCCCAGGCGAACAGGCGCTCGGCGGTCGGACGGTCGCCGGCGGCCAGGTACGCGACGGCGCACTCGCAGGTCTCGGCGGCGGTCGTCCAGTCCTTGTCGGACACGCAGCGGATGCCGCGGCCCGGGAGGGCGAACGTGTCGAACTGGGCTGCCAGTTCCTCCTCGGCCTGGCGTCCGGTCACGGCGCCGGACAGCACCGGGTAGTACCAGTCCATTGCCCAGCGGTCCTTGGGGGCGAAGGCACCGTCGGGCCGGGTTCGGATCACGTGGGCCAGGTAGGCCAGTGAGAGTTCCCAGTCGGGGCGTTCGTGGCCGAGTTCCTCGGCGACGGCGATTCCGCAGCGGAGGCTGTGGCAGACGCTCGACGAGCCGGTGAGGAGGGCGTAGGGCCAGGGCGTGCCGTCCGGGTGGCGGGCCCAGAGCACCTCGCCGCGGGGCGTCTGGAGGTCGAGGACGTAGTCGAGGGCCTTCTCGACGACCGGCCACTGGGCCTCGAGGAAGCCCCGGTCACGGGTCAGCAGCCAGTGGTGCCAGGTGCCCGTGGCGACGTAGGCGATGACGTTGGCGTCGAACTTGGGGTCTTCGACGCCCCCGCCCACGTAGTAGGCGTGCCAGGCGCCGTCGACGTGCTGCGTGTCGGTCAGCCACCGGTAGGCGGCCTCGGCCTCGTCGAGGTGGCCGGTGACGGCCAGGGCCATGGCGGCTTCGACGTGGTTCCACGGATCGGCGTGGCCGCCCTCGAACCAGGGGATCATGCCGTCGGCCAACTGCACGTCGATGATCGACTCGGCCGTTCGGATCAGGTCGGCCGTGGAGAGCAGGCCGGGGACCTCAGGCAGGGACATGGACGGGCTCCCGGTCGTGGTCGGAATGCCCGGCGGGATTCGGCGTGTCGCACGACGCCGGCTTGGTGGCGTAGACGACGAGGCTCTTGCCGAGCACGGGGTTGAGGAGGCGGTCGAGGCCGCGGGTCAGGGCGGGGGCCTCGACGATGTCCCAGGTGAGGAAGCGGTTGTAGAGGCGGACCAGGCGGGAGTCCTCGACGGGCCGGTTCGGGCCGACGGCGCAGCGCAGCCACCAGTAGGGGCTGTGCAGGGCGTGGACCCGGTGGTGTCCTGTGGGCACCATCCCGG
>LULX01000459.1_pt1 | contig 11815 bp, 12 predicted proteins | sample 729511 | NCBI WGS metagenome assembly LULX01 (sample SAMN03860278, study PRJNA289734) | marine metagenome | biome: seawater column; feature: ocean; material: water; isolation source: Red Sea water column Station 91 - depth 500m | place: Saudi Arabia: Red Sea | collected 2011-10-15 | depth 500 m
AGCCATTGTATGCCAGCAACAAACGAACCATCATCTATCTGTCCGTCAGCCCACCATCCTGCGTTGTTTTTGATCCAGCCTGGGATAGAAGTTTCTGCAGTTGGTGCAGGAGATGGTGTAATAACTTCTCCAGCTTTTCCAATCTCAAATGTTGGATTAGAAAATACAGGGTTTTCCCAGTCTGTGATACCAGTTCCTGTTAGCGCCAGACTCATAGTGTACATCCCTTCAGACAGAACGTAGATTGTTTGTGTATCAATTCCTTCAGCAGCCTTTACTCCAAGATATGGTGTCGTATCATCTCCAACGTTTAGATAGATTTGTTGTCCGTTAGGATCCAAAAGTGAAATTGCATAGTTAATATCTTTTAACAATTCTCCGTTGTCATCAAAAAATGTAATCTGGAATGGGATATCATTACCTGCACCGTAAGTTCGTTTCCAAGCTACATTAACCTTGTATCCATTTTCAAACGTAGTGGAAAAACCATTTTCTGTTGTTTGTCCTTGCGGCACAAGTTCGAAGAACATTTCTTTGTTGTCGTAATGGTCAGGACCTAAAACATCATTGATTCTTTTTAGCTCACTACCGGTAACCAAAAAATGAATTATGTTTTCAGTCTCTGATGAGTACGGATCAACTAACAATGCTCTATTATCGACCTGTACACCATCAACATATCCAACAAAGTCGTTTTCAACGCTGTATGGCTCATAGCTTTTTGGAACACGTATCTCTTCGTGAACAACTGCAACTAATTCAACGTAATCTGGTGCCCAATCGAAAGGCATTTGAAATGAAATTGATTTGTCAGATCTTCTGGAATAGAAAAGTACTGGTCTTGTGCTACGCTTACAAACGTATCAAATTCTAATGGTTCAGCAACCAATGTTTTAGGACTAGTTGCACCCTCAATGACTACGCTAATGTTGTAGAGTCCACCTTTAGTAAAGATGGGACCCTGAATCACAGGAACACCACTACCATGGGCATACAAGCCTCCACTGATACCTTCTCTTGCTCCCTGATAGATTGTACATCTCCAAGGCTCAGGATCGAAGCATTCCTTTTGTGGTCTAATTTGCACATTTAGCTCTCCGTCTTTATCATAGAAAATTTCTCTTGCAAGAAGTTCACCAGCTTGGAATATTTGAACTCTATACGTAACAGATTCTAGATTTGTATCAGTACCCTGATCAAAGAATCGTATCTGCAAATTAGCTCTGTCAACTTCGCCTACAGTAATGTCTGATGGGCTAATCATTGTAGAAACTGTAACCAGCATGCCAGCAAAGTCTATTGGTGGTGCCTGATCTGCACCAACACCGTGTCCAAACACGTCATCACTAAACAGTGGAATGAAAGTAAGAGCTGCTAATACACTTAGTATCATTACTTTGTAATACAACAATTCTATTTGTGATTTTAGTTATTTAAAGCTGTGAGCAGATACTTTGAAACTGCATAACAATTTTTAGTTAGGATTGAAAAGAAAACACGTTGAAATTACTGTACATACTACTTTTGATTCCATTCATGATTTATCCTGCTTTCGCAGCTGAATATGATCTAAACTCTTATCATGCTGATGACGATTCAAACGAAAGTAGTGAATACAGTCAGATTGTCTCAACTAGTGATGGAACACTTGATGTGGGAATTTATACAACGCCTAAAATCCCAAACACCGATGAATCTACAAAACTTATGATTAGCTTTCTAAAACCAGACACTGAAAGAATCCAACAACACATAGACTACCGCGTAAGTGTAACAAAAGATGGTGACTATGTGTTTGGACCCATGTCGCGTCTTTTACATACATCCCCAGGTTCCATAACTATTCCAGTACAATTTTCGGAAAATGGATCACACATGGTACACATTGAAATGGAAGGAATTCTCTTCCAGCCAATTCCCTTAGAGACCGCTACGCTTACAATTAATGTTGGTCATACAGAAACTTCTATCCCAGGTTGGATCAAAAACAACGCAGGATGGTGGGCTGACGGACAGATAGACGACGGTTCGTTTGTTGCTGGCATACAATGGCTCATCTCAAACGATGTAATGACAATTCCACCAACTGAACAGGGAACAGGATCTGACAATGTAATTCCTGGCTGGATCAACGCCAGGATTCAAACCAAAACTAACATACGCATTAATTGCGATCAACGTGATTGTTTTCTTTTTTGAGGTAGCAGTAACTGGACAATTTTTTGAATTTAGTAATCGTCAAGCAATGAATATGTTTTTGAACTGGGGCGCAGTCCCCGGTTGTGTTACTGGAGAAATAAGTGGAATTAACACGGGAGTTGACGTCATTAGCTGTCCCGCAATTCCAGAGCTTAGTTTATTGACTTCTACTTTCATGCATGGAGGTTTGTTGCATCTTGGTGGAAATATGTTATTTCTTTGGATCTTTGGTGACAACATTGAAGCAAAGTTTGGACGAGTAAAATATCTAGGCATCTATCTGTTATGGGGAATAGGTGCAGGGTTAATTCACATTATGGGTGATACATCAACTGGAATTCCTGCGGTTGGTGCATCAGGCGCAATATCTGGTGTGCTGGGAGCTTATCTCGTAATATTTCCACATGCAAAAATTAAGACAGTTTTGATATTTGGATTTTTCATTAGAATGATTCCCATCAAAGCTATGTACTTTCTTCCGTTCTGGCTAATTTTTCAGAACTTGTTACCATTTTTCATAGGAGGCTTCGGTGTTGCGGGAGGTGGAGTTGCATACCTTGCCCATATTGGTGGCTTTGTACTTGGACTTGCGGTTGGATATGCATATAGAAAATCTCGTGGTTCTGAGTTTACCTATGGGACACGTTATGGCTATAGAGGGGATTACAAATAAAAACCACTAAATTATCCATTGCAAAAAAACCTTCATGCCCCTGATTACGGTGTCAATGTATCCTGGTAGAACTCAGCAACAAAAAGATGATTTTGCCAAGGTAGTAACAAAATCTGCTGCTGAGATTTTAAAGACCAAAGAAGAACACGTAATTGTAGTCTTTAAAGAGAATCCAAAAGAGAATTGGTTTAAAGCAGGAAGCCAACTCTAACTATCTTTTTATTTTGATCAATGTTATGACGCCTATGTCTAAAGTTGCAATAGTACAATTCAAAGCTTCAACCGATAAAACAAAAAATCTTCCAAAGATTTTACGATACATCAAACAGGCTGCAAGAAATCATGCAGATCTTTGTGCATTTCCCGAATACATGATGTTTTTTACACCCGCATCACAATCCGCTAAACAAGTTGCACAACAAGCTGAGACAATCAATGGTAATTTTGTATCAACCATATCAGAATGTGCAAAGCAAAATTCTATCATTGTAGTTGGAACCATGCTGGAAAAAAGTAAGAAGAAAGATAGAGTGTATGATACCTCGTTCGTGGTAAATAAAAGCGGAAAAATTATTGGAAAATATAGAAAGACCCATCTTTACGACGCACTTGGTTTCAAGGAATCAGCGAAAATGGTGGCTGGAAAAACTATCCCTTTGCCAACAAAAACCTCAGTTGGTAAATTAGGAATGATTATCTGCTATGATCTTAGATTCCCAGAGTTATCTAGGACACTTGCATCATCTGGTAGCGAAATACTAATTGCACCTTCTGCGTGGGTTAACGGTCCCATGAAGGAAGAACATTGGCTCACACTAAACAAATCACGCGCGATTGAAAATGGATGTTATGTAATTGCACCTGACCATCTCGGTCATATTTACTCAGGAAGAAGTTTGGTAGTTGATCCCTATGGTAGAATACTTCTTGATATGAAAAAGCGACAGGGAATAGGCTACGCAAACATCTCTATCTCAGTTGTTAAGGACATTCGAAAAAAATTACCGTTATTAAAAAATCGTAGGACTGATCTGTATTCCAATTTTTAGACTTTAGTTTTCCTTGATTTACATCTAAAGTTTGAACATTGTTTTGCCCATTTTTGTTTTCTATTATATCTGAATACTACAATAGGCCATTTGCAAAGCTCGCATTTTGTTTTCGTTGCACGTAGTCTTGCTTTTTGTAAAAGTGGTGAAGATGCTTTACACCCATTATTATAGTTTGAACATCCGATAAACCTCTTTTTCGTTATCGGTGATCTTATGATCATTAGCTGCCCAATCTTACATTGTGGACATTCTGCTATACCATCTTTTGGTGAATTAGTACCTAAAATTATGTATTTTTTCTTTTTTGCGGAATAGGAAAGGTAACCATTTGAATCCAAATACTGTGTTATCTCATTTTTTAAAACTTGTATTTTTTTCTTTGTAGGTTTTATTACGTTATGTGGTTTTGACTTTTTTTGTACAACTTTTGAAAGATGATTTTTTTTTTGCACTGTTAATATGTAAAATCTACCCTTATCAAAACTTATGAAGAATTTTTATAAGGAATTAGTCAGCGTTTTTTATGGAAAAAGTTTGTGTTTTAGGTGCTGGCAGTACAAAATATGGAAAGTTAGAGGATAGTATTTCTGATATTACAATTCAAGCATCAGTTGGTGCAATTGAAAATGCTGGAATTGAACCTAAAGAGATTCAAGCAGGTTACATCTCCAATGTATTTGGTGTTGCAGACAAGCAGGTGCACTTGGGTCCTGTTGTTATGAGTAATCTAGGAATTTCTGAATGTCCTTCACTTTCTATTGAATCTGCATGTGGAAGTGGTTCTGTTTCTTTTAGAGAAGGATTTGCAAACGTAGCCGCAGGATTTTATGACGCTGTCTTAGTTACTGGTACTGAAAAAGTAACACATACTGGTACTGATTGGACAACAACTTACTTTTCTTACTGCTCTGATTTCTTTTATGAAGGTCAAGCAGGAGCATCATTTCCTGGTTTGTTTGCATCAATGGCGCGTGCATACCTACATGAATTTGATGCAACTGAAGAAGATCTTGCAAGTGTTGCAGTAAAGAATCATGAAAATGGTTTTTTAAATCCTAAAGCACACTTTAGAAAAAAAATTACAATTGATGATGTGATGAATTCAGCGGTAGTTGCTAGCCCTTTAAAATTATATGATTGCTGTCCATTCTCTGATGGGGCAAGTTCTGTCATTTTATGTAATGAAAAATTTGCTAAAGAGCATTCAAAGGATTATGTAAAAGTAATTGGTTCTGGACGTGGTGGTTCTCCTGCAGCGTTGCAAGGACGTGAACATCTTACCACAATACCAAGTACAAAGATAGCAGCTGAAGCTGCATACAAGATGGCAGGAATTACTTCAAAAAATGTTGACTTTGCTGAAGTTCATGATTGTTTTACTGTCGCAGAAGTTGTTGACACAGAAGATCTAGGCTTCTTTGAGAAAGGTACTGGTGCAACTGCCGCACAAAATGGTGAAACTAAACTAAATGGTTCAATTTCTATTAATCCCTCTGGCGGTCTTAAATCCAAAGGGCATCCAATTGGTGCAACTGGTGTTGGTCAAATAGTCGAAGTATTTGAGCAACTAACAGGACAGTCTGGCGAGAGAACCGTTAATGATGCAAAAATTGGATTAACGCAAAACTTTGGTGCTACTGGCGCCAGTTGTGCAGTTCATATCTTTCAAAGTGTGTAAATTGTCTGCAAAACCTGAATTTATTGAAGCAGCAAAGGCTGGTAATGTACTTGCTAGAAAGTGCACAAAATGTAATGATCTACATCTTGCAACAGTATATTTTTGCAAAAAATGTGGCAGTAAAGAATTTGAAGATTCTATTCTAAAAGGCACTGGAAAGGTTGTTACATATACAATAATGACTGTTCCTCCGGCAGGATTTGAGGACTTGTCTCCATATGCTTGGGTTGTAATGGAATTAGGTGATTATGATTTAAGAATTTCAGGATTTTTAGCAAATATACAAAAACCTGGAGATCTTCCGATTGGCGCTGCAGTAAAGGTGGTTGATTTTGATGATCGTGGTATAGTTTTGGAAAAGCTGTAAATCATTTTTAGTATATTATGAAAAAAAATTTTTTAAAATTTAATACGATTTGGCACTGAATGTCTATCAATGTCTGCTGATATAAGCTGTGGAAAGTGTGGTGAAAAAATTTCCACAATGCAGACACTCAAATCTGTAAAAGATGTTATGAAACATTATAATAATAAATGTCCATCTTGTGGACAAGTACTTTCGGCAACTGAATTTTCACTTGACTTGGAAAAAAAGTGAGTAAATTTTTTTATTTTTAACCATATGTTTTATTTTTTGAATAAAAAATTTAAAATTCGATCAGGTTACAAACCTTAATTACTTCTATTTTTTTATTAATTATATTGGGGAGTAGTAAAAAATTAGATCTAGAGAAAGAGATCGAATCTGAATCCGATACGATTCTTGATGATGTAGATGATCTTGATGATGTAGATGATCTTGATGATATTAGTTTAGATGAGGAACCATCTGGAAACCAAGTACTTCAATCTACTTCCAAACGGGTAAGAATGATCTTTTCTGTTATGGCAAGTCCAAATCGAATTGATATATTAAGAATCTTGAACTCAAAAGGACCACTTACTTATTCTGAACTAAAATCTCTTGCAGGATTCAAATCAAAGAAAGAAAGCGGCAAATTCGCATATCATTTAAGAAAATTGTTAAGGCAATCACTTGTAGCATTAAACAAGTCAGAACGAAGATACACAATTACAAATCTTGGCAAACTTGTCTTAAGCCTTGCAAGGCAGATTGAAGAAAGATCAATTATAGAAAGCGGCAAAATGTATGTAAGAACATCACATGACTCAATTGAGGAGTTTAATTCTCAGAAAATAATCCAGTCATTGGTTCGTGAGGGAAGCTTACCACTAGAACTGGCACAAAAAATAACTGAAGAGGTTGAAAACCGCATTTACAAATATCAGACTGCATATCTGACAGGTTCGCTCATTCGTGAATTGGTTAATTCAGTACTCTTAGAACACGGTCACGAAGAATACAGACACAAACTAGCTAGAGTTGGACTTCCTACATTTGAAGTTCAAGAGATGATAACAAATACAGAAAATGTAGATAACGGTATAGAGGGATTGTTATTTAAGACTGGCCAAATTGTATTTGCTGAACATCTTCTCACAAGTACTCTTCCAAAGGATATAGCAGATGCACATCTATCAGGCGATCTTCATATTACTAATCTTGGATTATGGTCAATTTTGCCGGACGCTGTATTCATAAATGTAAAGACATTGATCGAAGATGGTATAGATCTCAAAGGGAAATCCCTTGGTGTTTGTAGAATTCCATCAGTTAAGACACTCGATCATCTTTCTTCTGCATTATCTATGATAATAGCGCTCATCTCAAAGGAAGCTTCTCAGGAAGTGGTGATGGATGATCTAATACCATTACTCTCAAAATATTCAAAAAATTTACCTGAACTTGAACGTAAACTGGTTGATTCCTTTACAACATCTTTTACAAGTATAGGCTATAACAAGATATCAACAGTGGTCTCATTTAGAATTCCACTAGGAACAGAGCAAAAAATTGTAAAAACTATACTTTCTGCCTACAAAACATATGCAAAGCTTACACCAATTCCAAAGATAGGGCTTGTTATTGATTATGAGAAGGGACGGATAACAGACGTATCAGAGATATTATCTGAAATTATTACTCTTGGGGGCAAAGTAGTGTTTGCAAAACATAACATCTCCCAGAAAGGGATCATTTATCCAAAAAATACAACATCTACCGCATTACATTTAGGTTCATTGTCTATCAATCTTCCCCGTTTGGCATTTGAATCAAACAAAGACGAAACTTATTTTCGAGCAAGACTTGCATTGCTAATGAAACCAGCTTTAGATTCTATGGCTTTACGCAACAAAAGCATCTCTAATCTAATCAGACTGGCAGTTAATCCAATACTTGCTGCTAATACACAGTATATGGAGCGTGCCACAGTCTCTTTGGTGATCAACCTAGTAGGTTTACATAATGCAATTTATGGTATACTTGGATTCAAAAATAACAAAGAGGGACAAGAGATCCTATACAAGGTAATTGAAACCGCTGTAGATATTGCATCAAAGAAAGGCAGAGAACTTGGAATAAATGTTATCGTAACTATGACTGAGAGCGATGGATCTGGAAGATTCATTTCTCTAGATGGTGAAAAATATGGAAAAAATTCTGTCCAGCAAATCACCACCGATCTATTAAGTCCTGATTCAACTCAAGAACATACCAGCTTAGCGATCTCAACTGAAACCTATTCGCAGGGAATTGCATTTGACATTTCCAAGATATCAAGCCTTACTGGAAAAAGTGCGGAGATCACAGAGTGTAACAAAATTGGTAAAACTCTCAATGGTGGATTGTTGACACGTATTACTATACCAAAAGGCACTAAGACAAGCGAGATCAAAAAAGTCATTGAGAAAGTGGCTAATATTACTAGCTCATTCAAGCCTGTTATGCAAGTATCAATCTGTGGTAACTGTGGATTCAAAGATGAAAAACTTGATGATAAATGTCCTACCTGCAAGTCTACATATATCATCTAGATCACCCAATTTTCTTATAAACAGTTGATTTCATGATTGTCAGATTTTTGAAATATGGTTAGAAAAATTGAGCTAAATTAGATCTTAGATCAAAAATTCCTTTACAGAAATGTTATATGGATAACAACTCAATAGTTTGGAGGGGAGACATTGGTAGATAATAAATCACAGATAGAGCATTCTATTTCTCAAGTTAGGAAGAGAGATGGATCAGTTTCAGACTTTAACAGGGACAAAATATTAAATGCCATATACAAAGCATTCTCGGCGTCAAACAAACCAGATAAGGAACTTGCGATCAAACTTTCCGATGGCGTTTTAACCAAATTGACTGAGCATGGATTTTCAGCCAATAACCCACCAAGCGTTGAATCCATTCAGGATCTAGTCGAATCAACTCTGATCGATCAAGGCCATAGTGACATCGCCAAGAGCTATATCCTATATCGCCATGAGCGCAGAAAGGTTAGAGAAGAAAAGATGAAGGTATTAAATACTAAAAAGCTAGATTCAGTAGGAAAATCTTTCGATGTTAATTGTTTAAGGGTTATGGCGTCACGCTATCTTTTTCGTGATAATAAAAACGAAATTACTGAAAAGCCAACCGAATTATTTGAAAGGGTTGCTGTCCTAGTTAGCATTTCTGACCTAATAAGAGACAATTATCTATTCACCAAAGATGGTGGCATATCACAAAATATAGAGGAAGCAGCAGAATACCTCAAAAAACTAGATGATTTTAACTACAAATTCAAGATAGGGAGCTATCATCTCAATAAATGGCACTTTAGATGTCTCATAAACTGCTATCTTGATCTGGCAAAGCAAGGAATGATGAAAGTGTCATTCAAGGAACTCTTAACCATGCTTGCTTCCAAAAAATTTGATGCATATGCTGACAGAATATCAGAATACTATGAATTAATGACATCTCAAGATTTCTTGCCAAATTCACCTACCATGATGAATGCAGGTGGTCGTTTAGGCCAACTTTCTGCCTGCTTTGTTTTAGGGATGCCTGATGATATGCAATCAATAATGAAAACAACCTCTGACGCTGCCTTGATTTTCAAGTCTGGTGGAGGTGTAGGAATCAACTATTCTGATCTGCGTGATGAGGGAGAGATTGTAGCCTCTACTTCTGGAGTAGCATCAGGACCAGTATCTTTTATGAATATAATCAATACTGTGACTGAAGTAGTGAAACAGGGTGGCAAAAGACGTGGCGCAAATATGGGAATTATGGAAGTTTGGCATCCAGATATAGAGAAATTCATTACAAACAAGACGGAGCCTGGAATCTTAGAAAACTTCAATGTTAGTGTTGGTGTCTGGAAGGACTTTTGGGACGTACTTGTAAATTCTGGGGATGGAAAATATACACTACGTTCTCCAAAAGATAACTCATCAGCTGGGGAAATAAATGCGCATCACTTGATTGATTTGATAGCTCAATCAGCTTGGAAGAGTGCAGAACCGGGATTAATCTTCTTTGATAATATTAACAAGTACAATGTATTTGCCAAAGCACGTGGTAGTCCACTCCGTGCAACTAATCCATGTGGTGAGCAAAGCCTTTACCCATACGAATCTTGTAACTTGGGTTCAATCAATTTGGCGAATCTTGTTAAAAGGAAAGCTGATGGTCAGTATGAGTTTGACTGGCAAAGATATGAAGAAGTTATTAGAAAAACTACAAAATACTTGGATAACATTATAGATGTAAATCTATATCCTGTGCCAGAAATTGACGTTGCATCAAAGGAGTCCCGCAGGATAGGACTCGGTGTCATGGGAGTAGCTGATCTATTATACAAACTGCGAATTGCATACAACTCAAAAGAAGGTTATGACTTTCAATTAAAACTCGCTGAGGCACTTACATATTACTCCATGGAAGAAAGTATTGCACTGTCAAAGAGTAGAGGTGAATTCCCACTATGTTCTAAAACAGAATATCCAGAAGGAAAGATTCCGGTTTCAGGATATTATGAAAAACCAAAAGAAGAACAATATTATGATTGGGATGCTCTTATTGAGAAGATCCAAAAGTATGGAATTAGGAATGTACTGACTACTACAGTAGCACCTACTGGTACACTATCTATGCTAGCTGATTGTTCTAATGGGATGGAACCAAACTTTGCACTTGTTTTCGAAAAGAGAGTTACAGTAGGTAGATTCTTTTACACCAACAAAATATTTGAACAGGTTTTAAAAGAAAATAATCTGTATACTGCAATGGACATACATTGGTCTGATCATCTTTTGGCACAAGCGGTATGGCAGGATTGGATTTCAAATGCAATTGCCAAGACAATTAACATGCCAAATGACGTATCTGTTGATGACGTTAAGGCTTCATATCTTTTGGCACATGAGATGGGATTGAAAGGAATAACAGTTTATAGAGATGGTTCGAGACACAAACAAGTCTTGCATATGACAAGTGAAGATTCAGAAAAGAGATTTGAGGTAGAACCAAGTGATTATCTTACAAGCTATATCTCAAATAATATTAAAAACGAGTACATCAAATCTCAAATTCATAATGCGTTATCAGCTATCAAGCTAGAAGATTCGCACAAGATAACACAAACTGTCATAGAACAAGAAGACGAAGAAACTTTGTGTCCTGTATGTAAAAACAAGCTTATTTTTGCTGAAGGATGTAATATCTGCATAGATTGTGGATATAGCGGTTGTACATCAGGATAAACCGTAAAAAACCATTTTTATGTCAGCAAAAAAATTTGCAACATATGCGGTCATAGTATAGCCTGGTTAGTATTCGGGGTTTCCAACCCTGTGACGCGGGTTCGAATCCCGCTGACCGCATCTATTTTAATTCGATTCAATTTTTTAGGAGTATAATACATGTTAAATTATGAAACACGCAAAAAGAAAAGTTGCACTTGAAAGGATGTATGTATTGATTAATAGCGCAACATCAAACGCTAGATTAAATCCTGATTTAGCTCAAAGGCAGGCTAGCTTAGCTAGAAGAATAAGTACTCATTATAGAATAAAGATGCCTTATGAATTAAGAATAAATTTTTGTAAAAAATGTAAAAATTTTATTGCTCCAGGAATTAATTCGAGAATAAGACTTGGGCGAACCCATCTCAAGTCAATTCGAATAACATGCAACTTTTGTGAGCATACATATCGCAAGGTAATAGCTCAATGATTTATAAGACGATTTACGAGTTTGACACCAATGGCTAAAGTCTATGATGTACCGGCTGATATCTTAATCAACAGACTCGCTGAAAT
>LULX01001274.1_pt1 | contig 11774 bp, 8 predicted proteins | sample 729511 | NCBI WGS metagenome assembly LULX01 (sample SAMN03860278, study PRJNA289734) | marine metagenome | biome: seawater column; feature: ocean; material: water; isolation source: Red Sea water column Station 91 - depth 500m | place: Saudi Arabia: Red Sea | collected 2011-10-15 | depth 500 m
TCTTGAATCCCTTGTTTCAACGTATAGGTATAAACTGGATCACCAAAATAAGTAATGTTTGAAGTATCTTTGGTTTCTTTTGGAGTCGCTGTTAAACCAACATGGGTAGCTGAACTAAAGTATTCTAAAATTTCACGCCATGATGAATCTTCTTTAGCACTTCCACGATGACATTCATCAATCACAATTAAGTCAAAGAATTCAGGACTAAACTGCTTGTAGATGTTCTTTTCTTCTTGTGAACCAGTTACTGCTTGATAAAGCGATAAATAAATTTCAGGACTTTTATCAATCTTACGATTTGAAATTTTAGCCATCTTATCCCCAAAAGGTTTAAAGTCCTTATTCATCGCCTGATTAACTAAAATATTCCGATCCGCTAAAAATAAAATCCTCTTTTTGGCTTTAACTTTCCATAGACGCCAGATAATTTGAAAAGCTGTATAAGTTTTTCCTGTGCCTGTTGCCATAACAAGTAAAATACGATTTTGTCCCCGAGCAATCGCTTCTATCGTTTTATTGATTGCATTAACTTGGTAATAACGAGGAAGTTTCCCTGAGCCATCATCATAATATGGATATTCAACGATTTTCTTAGATTCAGGTGTAGTCAAACCCTTATACTGTTCATACAGTTTCCATAACCGTTCAGGAGACGGAAACTCATCCAATCCTAGTTCTTGCTCAACTTTTCCAAATAATCCCGTTTGGTCATGGAATAAGAAGCCATCACCATTACTTGAAAAAACAAAAGGCACTTGTAAGCAATCAGCATAGGCTAAAGCCTGCTGCATACCAGCTCCCAGACTATGATTATTATCTTTAGCTTCAATGATCGCTAAAGGAATATTTTTCTTGTAGTAAAGAACATAATCAGCACGTTTACGCTCACCACGAGTATGTAGTTTTCCACGCACCATGATTTGACCATTGGTAAAAGTCACTTCTTCACGGATTTGATGTGCAGTCCATCCTGCTTGTTCTAAGGCAGGATTGATAAATTTACTGCATATATCTCGTTCAGATAGTTTCTTCTTATCCATTCCAAAGCCATATATTTGATCTTTATAATTAGAATAAAGAATTTTGCAAAGTTTTGATAGTTAATCAATGATTTAATAGAAGTAACAAAGAACAACTTTAAAAGCTGACTATGCAACATCAAATTAATTAGCAAGATTTAAGGTCCGATCAAATTTTAGTGAGTACACTGATACCAATTTTTCTATTCGAATAACCACTACTTACCTAGGCAAATGCCGTCTATTCTTTGGCAATTAAAACTTCTCATAAATTAATATCTAACAACTCTATTTCTCCGTTATTACTTTAAATTTTAATATAGAAATAAAATAATCAATCGCTACATTATTGTAAGTTTCGTATAACAAGACACTATTGAAGATAAAACACAAACCTTAATTTATTCGCGATGATAGATCATAAGAACAACAACCGCTCTCTATCCTCCCCACTCAAAAGTCGAACCATTGCTCCATCAATCATAAATAAAAACATATCCGCATCTGGCTTCTCCATCTCCATTAACAATTGGAGAATCTCCTGAACCAACCATTCTCGATATTCAATCACGGCTTGATAAGCCTGAGGATATAGTTTTTCAATCTCAAAAATAGCTTTGAACAAAAGATGGTAAGAACTATTCAGGTCTGCATGTAAAAGATAAATTTCCCGGAGTTTATCGGCTGCCGTGAGGTGTTGGCATGAATAAATCATTGCAAGCACCTCTTGTTTGAGCCGCTCTTTTTGTACAGTCATACATATTTCTATAAATCGTTCTTTAGACTGAAAATTATTATAAAAGGTCATTTTAGCGATTTTGGTTTGCTGCAAAATAAAGTCTATGCCTGCCCTATGAAAACCATAACTATTAAATAACTGGATTGAAGTCTGAACAACCTGCAATGCTCTTGGTGATAACTCTCGATTTGACATACAAATTCCCATCTACTCATCATTTTTTGTTGTACTTGAATGAGATAAAAATGCCGTTGCTTTCATGCTGAGCAAAAAAGGCATACAAAAGCCCTTAAAGACGGCTTTAGCGCATCTCAATTTTTATTGTCGATATGTTTTTTAGTCGCAACGAACTAAGACTTGAAAGCCAAAAGCAATCAAACCGAATGAACGACTAATCAGGAAGTGTGAGAATAAAATACATGGCCAACTCCTAAACGATTCGGAACTCTGCCATTGCATTTAAAATTATGGTGGCAGGACGAAAGAGGGTTGACAGACTGGTTCGACCCCAGCACACCCGAAGGTGTCCCTCTCCCGTCCTACCGCTACGGGAGGGGACGAGAAGTTTACATGCAAAACTATTCCTCAGAAGGAATAATTCTGATGCAGTCGAAAACGGTCTGTCAAAACCGACTGGCGATGTAGGCCAGCACTCAAAGAATAATCTCAGAGTTTATGAGTGTCAATCTTGGGTAAATGCTAAGGTCTGAAATTTATTATTATTTTTCCAAAATGATTATATAAAAATATTTTTTGAAACGCTAAATCAACGAGATTTAATTTTTTCAAACTCTCAACTAATGACATTAAACATAGATGGATATATTCGTTGTTTCTCCAGACTTTCTGTAAAAACTACTTTATACCTCGTATAGATCGCCCACAAAATAGACAAAAACATTATTATCAATAATTTAAACCCAAGCACTATTAGAATATGAAACAATAATATCTATAAGAAACAATTTAAAATGACTTGTAAATCACACATTTTAACATTTGGTAAACAAAAACACTGCCTATTTTAAAGTAAAATTCACAAACTATTTTCTCTAACATCAGCACGGGCAACCCCCTATTCTGATGTGCCTTTGCGCTCACTCATCATTTAAATCTCTTCTCTCTATATCATCCATATAGGGAGTCATTTAATTTTTAAGGTAAATTGAATGAAAAAATTTTGGAAGTACTTATTGGTACTACTCTTAGTACTGATAGTTATTGCTATTGCCTTTCTTTTTAGACCAATTACGTCTAAGGCAATAAAAACTAAAAGCGATGAACCTGTTGTTGATGTTGTACTCATCGGCGGCGGTATCATGAGTGCCACACTTGGTACGTATCTCAACGAATTACAACCTGACTGGAATATCCGCATGTATGAACGTCTTGATGCAGTTGCTCAAGAAAGTTCAAATGGTTTCAACAATGCAGGAACAGGTCACTCAGGCTTTATGGAAATGAACTATACCTCTGAAAAAGACGGTAAAATGGACATTTCTAAAGCAGTGAAAGTTGCAGGTCAATTCGAAATTGCCAAGCAATTCTGGTCGTATCAAGTTAAACAAGGTGTTTTAAATACACCAAACACATTCATTAACCCAGTACCGCACATCGCGTTCGTTTGGGGTGACAATGTAGATTTCATGGAAAAGCGCTATGCAGCCATGATTCAAGACCCTCTATTTGCTGGTATGAAGATTAGCGAAAATGCATCTGAAATTAAGCAATGGGCTCCATTGGTGATGGATGGTCGTGATCCTCAACAGAAGATTGCAGCAACACGTATGGATGTCGGTTCTGACGTAAACTACGGTGCGATCACAACTCAATTGGTAAATCACCTTGAGAAAAGTCCAAACTTTAAACTCAGAACCTCTACTGAAGTGACTGGCATCAGCAAAAATGATGACAACACTTGGTCTGTCGCTTTCAAAGATTTGAAGTCTGGTGAAGTCAACCATGTGAAAACACGCTTTGTATTTATTGGTGCCGGTGGTGCAGCCATTAAATTATTGCAAATGACTGGCTTACCTGAAGCGAAACAATATGCAGGCTTCCCTGTTGGCGGTGAATTCCTAGTAACTGACAATCCTGCGATCACAGCAAAACATACTGCAAAAGTGTATGGTCGTGCTGATCTTGGTGCGCCTCCAATGTCTGTTCCACATATCGATACCCGTTATATCGACGGTAAAAAATATGTGCTGTTTGGACCATTTGCAACGTATTCAAACAAGTTCCTAAAACATGGTTCACAGTTAGATTTGCTTGCATCTACCAACAAAAACAACGTTTTACCAATGGCTGCAATCGGTCTACAAAATGCTGATCTTGTTCAGTATCTCGTAAGCCAAGTGTTAATGTCTGATGAAGATCGCTTCAATGAGTTAAGAAAATACTACCCTGAAGCAGACCCTAAAGATTGGCACTTACAGCAAGGTGGTCAACGTGTTCAGATCATCAAGAAAGAACCGGGTAAACCAGCTAAATTGCAATTTGGTACAGAAATCTTTGCATCGCAAGATAAGTCTGTAACTGCGTTGCTTGGTGCTTCTCCTGGTGCTTCAACTTCACCATACATCATGTTGAACTTGATTGAACAAGCGTTCCCAGAAAAAGCGAATGGCGAATGGAATGAGAAATTGCATGAAATCGTGCGTTCTTATGGTCAAGATCTTTCTGCAAATCCAGCATTACTCGATCAAATCCGTCATTACACCAGTTCTACTTTAGGTTTGAACTATACAACCCCTGCAAATTTAACGCCTGCGAATAAGGCAGCTAAAGCAGAAGCTGTAGCTCAATAAACCTCTCATAATCCAACTTTAAAAGGGATGAGTTTCGACTCTTCCCTTTTTGTTCTTTTATCGCTTAATTTTTTTGATCATGTCTCCTACTTCTGCTCAGTCTGCTTTTGCTGCATTTATTAGTCGTGACTTTAGGTTATTGACGCTGAACCAATGCTGTCTTACTTTTGCAGTGCTGATCCAAGAAGTTCTGGTGGCATTTCATTTGTATCAAATCACCAAAAATCCACTGATGCTTGGTCTAGTCGGGTTCATGGATTTTCTGCCCTTTCTAGCTCTGTCATTGTGGGGCGGCTATATTGCTGATCGCTTTAATCGCCAACGTATCCTACAAATCAGTTTTACTCTTTCGATTCCACTATCACTCGCGCTTTGGCTCAGCTTTGATTTATTCCAAACACAGCACATCAGCTCAAATGTTCTATTGATTACAACTTTTTCAATCTTATTTTTATTTGGTTGTATTCGAGGGATTTACAGCCCTTGTTTTAACTCTTTACGACCTTTTATCGTTCCAGAACATCTTTATACCAATGCAGCAACATGGACTACCATGTGCTGGCAAGCAAGCGGCATTCTTGCACCCGTACTCGGTGGATTGCTTCTGGCGCATCTCAGCTTGAACATTACCTTTGCTGTGATTTGCAGTTTATTTACTGCTGGAAGTATTTCCCTGTGGGGTATGCAGCCGAGAGACTTTCCTCAACTCAAAACTGAATCAATCTCCAACAGTCTGAAAGAAGCACTACAATTTATTTTTAAAACAAAAATTATCTTTTGGGTGATGTTCCTCGATTTAAGTTCCGTATTTTTTGCGGGAATCATCACCCTATTGCCTATTTTTGCTCAAGATATTTTACATATCGGCGCAGATGGTTTTGGTGTGTTACGTGCAGCTCCTGCCGTTGGTAGTCTGGTGATGATGGCACTTTTAGTACGCTTTCCTCCTCAGTATCAGCCTTGGCGTACCATGCTAATTGCAATTACGGGCTTCTCTTTATGTACGCTGTTATTTGCTGTTACTAGACACCTCTATTTTTCTGCTGTAGTTCTCATTATTATGGGAGCTTGTGACAGCATCAACATTGTCATTCGTCAAACGATACTGCAACTTATCCCACCCAAAGACATGCTTGGTCGTGTTGCTGCCATTAACGGTATCTTCGTCACCTCTAGCAACGAGCTGGGTGCTGTTCAGTCGAGCGTGATGGCACGTCTTTTTAGCGTGATTCCTGCAATGTTAATTGGTGGTTCACTTTCTTTGGTCTGTGTTTTTCTCGTGAAAAGTAAAACCAAAGCTTTATTTAATTTTCGTTTTTAAATTTCACCTTATTGGCTATTTTAAAATTTAATTCAATATGAAACACACTTTGCCCGCTTCTTTAGGCTCGTCTAAATTTATTATTTTTTCTGTCTTTGTATGGCTCATCTTATTGTGGGCACAAGCAACCTATATCGTCATTATCGGTGGCAATGGCTATTTATTTTGGACTGCATTCGGCTTATTGGCACTGACTATTTTAAGTTTACGTCCTAGTATTTTGAAAAATCGAACTGCTTTTGTTTTAACAGCTGTACTACTGATTTATTTGATCTTTAACTCATTGTTTTGTACTTATTTGATCTTGGCATTTTACTGTATTTTTTATTTATATTCAGGTAATTATAAACATAAGCGTCTAATTAAGTTAGTTAGCCTATTTTTAATTATGATCATCTTTGCGCTTTATCAAAGCCAGTCTCTACATGAGCTCAAAATTCATTATTCACATTACAATACTGGCGAAACATGGCAGCAGTACGGCGCTTTATAATCCATAAGCGATAAAAAAACCTCACATTGCAGTGAGGTTTTTATTTGTTAATCCTGAGAATCAGGATACAACGGACGATTTCCCGGACTAATGCGGTTGATATGCAAGAAAGTCATATGGCGTTCATACTTATCAAGAATGTCATTGATCACTTGTTCTTTGGTGTAACCAACTAAATCGTTATCTTGAGAGCCTTCGTATAAGAAGGTTTCCAAACGATAATAATGTTGCTTACCACGTTTACCACGCTCACTAAATGTAGGCGCAATATAACGTACAGGCCAAATTTGATAGACAAAGTTATGTTCTTCTTCAATATTGATTGTTAAATCAAGATGATAGAGCATATCGCTATCTTCAAGCTCGCCTTGTGTAACTTCGACATTCATTCCACGCTTAATCAATTCATCCGCAACAGTCTTCACAGCTGGCGCACAGACGTTATCCAACATCCGTTTCGTTTCACTGCTTCCTGGGTGATGCATCACTCGTGACAAACGTTGCTTCCAATTTAGAATATCGACGTTCCCCACAACAGGCGCGGCGTTCAGGCTTCGACTGGCTTTACGATAATCCTCAAGGCGTAATGACTTGTACAAACCAGCCATTACCAACAGCATTACAAAGCTAAATGGCAAGCCCATAATCACGGTAGCACTTTGTAAAGCAGTAATACCATTTGCCATCAACATCGCAAGGGTTAATAAACCAATCGCAACTGCCCAGAATACGCGTAACCAACGTGGTGCATCGTTATCAACATTAGAGAATTTAGTGGTGAAATTACCCAATACCAGTGCGCCAGAATCGGCTGATGTCACATAAAACAGTAAGCCTGTAATTGTCGCGACACCAGCAACAAATGGGAACCACGGATACTATAACGCACTATTACCGAAAATAGATAACCATGTAATCGTGAATAATAACGGGATTATCAATGTCCCACATACAAACTCACGAATGGTACGACCTTTAGAAATCCGCGCAAGGAATAGACCGACAAATGGAGACCATGCAACCCACCAAGCCCAGAAGAATAGTGTCCAACTACTCATCCACTCTTTCGGTTGTTGGAAAGCAAAACTTTCTAAAGCCAAACTTGGGAATCGACTGATATAGTCACCAAAGTTCTGAACTAAGGCATTGAGTAAAAATTCAGTATTACCGAGTAATAAAATAAACAACATCAAACCAATAGCGGCATAAATGTTGATTTCCGATAAGACTTTAATGCCCTTGTTGACCCCTGCCGTGACCGAGATAATCGTCACGATGACCGCAACCAAGATCAGACCCGACTGCACCCATAAACTTTCAGGCGTATTGAATAGAACATGCAAACCATAGTTAATTTGTACGACGGCAATACCACAAGTTGTGGCAATACCAAAAATCGTACCAATCACTGCGGCTGTATCTACGGTATGACCAATCGGACCATCAATCTTTTTACCAAAGATTGGGTAAAGCGCTGAGCGAATCGTCAACGGCAGATTGTAACGATAGCTGAAATAACCTAAAGCCATTCCGACTAAGGCATACATCCCCCAACCCGTTAAGCCATAGTGAAATAATGTCCAAACCATCCCCTGACGAGCAGCTTCATAGGTTTGCCCCTCACCTACAGGTGGATTCATATAATGCGACAGTGGTTCAGCCACCGAGAAGAACATTAAATCCGTACCAATCCCTGCGGCAAATAGCATCGCCGACCAACTCAGCAAACTAAACTCAGGTTTGGAATGTTTTGGACCTAATTTGATATCGCCATAACGAGAGCAAGCGATAAAGACGACAAAGATTAAGTAAAGCGTAGCAGCTAATAAATAGTACCAACTAAACTTATCACTAACCCAAGCGAGCACCACATTTAACATGTGATTAGCGAAGTCATTGAATAAAATCGTAGTGAGTGAAAATATTAAAATAATGAGCGCTGAAACATAAAAGACCACACGATTTAACTGATCTTTTGTTTGAATAGATGAGTCATCAACTGCTCTTGGATTATCTGTTACCATACAATCCTCAAGTAAAATTAAATTATAAAAATGTTGTTTTTCTCAATAACTCAACCACGATTTATTGACGAAAACAACGAGAAGGCACAGCAGCGAACAGTCATTTGGTGAATAACCTATCGCGAGTGAAGCTGTATTTTTGTAATCAACAGTATTGTAAAAAATGATTTCCCTTTGATGATCAGACCATTGATCCGAACACAAAATTCAATCAATTAAACCTACAATTCTGACACCTTAACAGGTATCTCCGATGATACCTTTAAGAGTTGTGTAAAACGACCCTGTTGCAAATATGATACTTTTTATTGATTGAACGTTCAATCAATAAAAAGTATCATTATATTGTGTTATAATTTTTGTGCATCCAGTGTTTTATATAACGCCTTAATTTTTATAGGCATTTATGGCAACTACACATGACTAAACGCAGAGTTAAACCAGAGCATGAGCGGCGTGAAGAAATCGTAAACGCTGCATTTGAAGTGATTTATGAGGTCGGTTTATCGCAAACCACCATCGCTCAAATTGCCAAAAAAGCCCAAGTTTCGACAGGTATCGTAAGTCACTATTTTGGTGACAAACAGGGCTTGATCAACAACTGTATGAGAGAAATGCTGAAGCGCTTGCATCTAATTTCTCTGCAATACAAGGCTGCCACAATAGATTCACAGCCAGAAAACCAGATTAAGGCAATTATTGACTCAAACTTTGACATTAGTCAGGTCAACAAAATCGCAATGCGCGTTTGGTTAGATTTTTGGTCTGCCAGTATGCATATTCCAGAACTTGCTCGTTTACAACGGATTAATGATCGACGTTTGTATTCAAATCTGAAGCACCAATTCCTGCAATTGATGCCAGAAGACAGAGCAAATATTGCGGCAAGCGGTCTTGCTGCACTGATTGATGGATTATGGTTACGTGGTGGTCTAATTGAAGATGACGGATTTGATCGTCAGGCTGCACGAAGCATTGCATATGATTATTTAGATACGCAACTTGAACTTGCAAAACCAAAATTACAGGAGAGACAAAATGAATGATGTGCAGATTCATCCATTGTATATCCACGGTCAATACGTCAATGCTACCAGTGGTGTGAGCTTTGACAGCATCAACCCTGCCAATGGCAAAGTCATTGCCACAATTCAACAAGCCTCTCAACAAGATATTGAAAAAGCAGTTCAAAGCGCTCAAGACGGTCAAAAAGTCTGGGCAGCAATGACTGCCATGGAACGCTCACGCATTTTACGCCGCGCAGTTGATATTTTACGTGAACGTAATGATGAGCTTGCTGAACTTGAAACTTTAGATACAGGTAAGGCTTATAGCGAAACCTCTACTGTTGATATCGTGACAGGTGCAGATGTTCTTGAATATTACGCAGGTTTGGCAACAGCGATTCAAGGTGAGCAAGTTCCCCTGCGTGAAACAAGCTTTTTCTACACCCGCCGTGAACCTTTAGGTGTCGTGGCAGGTATCGGCGCTTGGAACTATCCAATCCAAATCGCTTTATGGAAATCAGCTCCTGCGCTTGCAGCAGGCAATGCCATGATTTTCAAACCAAGTGAAATCACGCCTTTAACTGCATACAAACTTGCAGAAATTTATACCGAAGCAGGCGTACCAAATGGTGTGTTTAACATCGTGCAAGGCGTTGGTCGTGACATCGGTCAATGGCTCACAGAACATCCTGTGATTGAAAAAATCTCCTTTACCGGTGGCGTTGAAACAGGCAAAAAAGTGATGGCAAGTGCTGCCGCTTCAAGCCTGAAAGAAGTGACCATGGAACTTGGTGGTAAATCGCCCTTGATCATTTGTGAAGATGCGGATATCAACAAAGCCGCTGATATTGCTGTGATGGCAAACTTCTTTAGTTCAGGTCAAGTCTGTACCAATGGCACACGCGTCTTTGTTCCAGCAACGTTAAAAGCTGCATTTGAAGCTGCGATTTTGGAACGTGTGCAACGTATCCGTATCGGCGACCCAATGAACGCAGATACTAATTTCGGCCCACTGACCAGTTTCCCTCATATGGAAAAGGTTCTTTCCTACATCAATGCAGGTAAACAACAAGGTGCAAAACTGCTGATCGGCGGTGATAGAGCATCAGGTGAATTGGCCGAAGGTGCATATGTGTTACCAACGGTATTTACAGCTTGTACTGATGACATGCGCATTGTACAGGACGAAATCTTTGGCCCTGTCATGAGTATCTTAAGTTATCAAACTGAAGATGAAGTGATTCGTCGTGCCAATAACACGACTTTTGGTTTAGCTGCTGGTGTAGTGACACCAGACATCAACAAAGCACATCGTATTATTCATCAAATCGAAGCTGGTATTTGTTGGATCAATACATGGGGCGAATCCCCTGCTGAGATGCCAGTCGGTGGTTATAAACAATCAGGTGTAGGCCGTGAAAATGGTATTTCTACACTGTCTCATTACACACGCATCAAATCCGTTCAAGTTGAGCTTGGTGATTACCAAAGCATTTTCTAAAAGCATTGCGCTTTATCTTATCTTGATCAACTGAATCTCAAACATTCAGTTGATCTTGCAACAAATAAAGGCAGATTATGAATAAGCAAGAATACGATTATATTATTATTGGTGCAGGTTCTGCGGGTAATGTCCTCGCTGCACGTTTAACTGAAGATTCAGATGTTTCGGTTTTATTATTAGAAGCTGGCGGCCCAGATTATCGCCTTGATTTCCGTACGCAAATGCCCGCTGCATTGGCTTTTCCATTACAAGGTCGTCGCTACAATTGGGCATATTTGACTGACCCTGAACCACATATGAATAATCGCCGTATGGAATGCGGTCGTGGTAAAGGTTTAGGTGGTTCATCACTGATCAATGGCATGTGCTATATCCGTGGTAATGCGATGGATTTAGACCAATGGTCAACCCATAAAGGGCTTGAAGGTTGGACTTATGCAGACTGTTTACCTTATTACAGAAAAGCAGAAACACGCGACATAGGCGCGAACGATTATCACGGCGGTGAAGGCCCTGTTTCAGTTGCAACACCCAAACAAGGCAATAATGTACTATTTAATGCAATGGTCGAAGCAGGCGTACAAGCAGGCTATCCACGCACAGATGATTTAAACGGTTATCAGCAAGAAGGTTTCGGTCCAATGGATCGCACAGTGACACCGCAAGGGCGTCGTTCAAGTACTGCTCGTGGTTATTTGGATATGGCAAAAGGTCGTCCAAACCTCACCATCGTCACACATGCTATGACCAATAAAATCTTGTTTAGCAATAAGCAAGCTGTTGGTGTTGAATATATCATTGGTTCAGATCAAGCCAATATGAAACAAGCGCATGCAAAACGTGAAGTCTTACTC
>LULX01000796.1_pt1 | contig 11773 bp, 10 predicted proteins | sample 729511 | NCBI WGS metagenome assembly LULX01 (sample SAMN03860278, study PRJNA289734) | marine metagenome | biome: seawater column; feature: ocean; material: water; isolation source: Red Sea water column Station 91 - depth 500m | place: Saudi Arabia: Red Sea | collected 2011-10-15 | depth 500 m
AATGCCGGCCAGGCCAATTATTCATCTGCCAAGGCTGCAATCGTGGGTCTGACGCGGGCGATGTCGCGGGAGTGGGGTCGCTACAAAGTCAATGTCAATGCTGTTGCCTTCGGCCTTGTGCATACCCGTCTTACTCAGGCACTCGATACAGATGCCGCCAGCATTGATATCGAGGGGCACGAGATCCCGGTCGGTGTGCAGCGGGCAGTGCTCGAAGCTGCCGGTTCTAGAATGTCTCTCGGTCGCGGTGGTACTGCTGAAGAGGCCGCTGGTGCGGTTTACCTGTTATGTATCCCTGAATCGAACTACATCACCGGTCAGTTGCTCCTGTGCGATGGTGGCCGCTAGGCGACCAGCCGTTCGATCCTGTTTTGGCTACACACACCACTCTCATACTGGGCGCTACCAGTTACCCCTGGATCGACATAGTCGACCGGGGTGCGCGAGCAGCAACCGGCCTGGCCCAGTTCGGTGTCAACAGAAATGACTCGATTGCACTATTGATGCGAAACGATCCTCCTTTCTTTGAGGTCACCACGGCCGCACAACGACTCGGAGCCTACAGCGTACCGATCAACTGGCACTTCACACCTGACGAAGTACTCCACGTCCTGCGGGACAGCAATGCCAAAGCACTGGTGGTGCATGCGGATCTGCTCCAGGCGATACAGGATCAACTGCCCGAGGAACTGCTGGTACTGGTGATCGAGACGCCACTGGCCATCCAGGCAGCCTATGCAATCGACCCGATTCTCTGCCAAGTGCCAAACGACATGCAATCCTGGTCAAACTGGCTCTCGAACTATCCGCCAAGAAGTCTACAGCTCGATTCTGTACCGACACCAATGATGTACACCTCTGGAACGACGGGCCGACCCAAAGGTGTGCGACGGGAAGCAGCCAGTACCGAACAGGCTAATCAACTGCGTAGCGCCGAACCACCGGTTCTGGGCAACCGTCCCGGAATGCGGGTGGTTATCTGCGGGCCTCTCTATCACGCGGCGCCAATTCATTTTGCGCGGGTTGCTCTGGATACCGGAGCGCTTATGGTGCTTCAACCCCGATTCGATGCACTCGAATTGCTCCAACTGATTCAGCGTCACCGCATCACTGGCATGTTCCTGGCACCAATCATGTTTGTCAGATTGTTGAAACTGCCTGAATCACAGCGACTTCAGTACGACATGTCGAGCCTCGAACACGTTGTTCACGCAGGCGCAGTGTGTCCGCCCTCCATAAAGCACGCCATGATCGACTGGTGGGGTCCTGTAATCCACGAGTTCTACGGCAGTACTGAAAGTGGCGTTATCACTCACTGCAACAGCGCACAATGGCTGAGTCATCCTGGAAGTGTTGGCCAGGCTGTGGGTAACACCACGTTGCAGATTCTTAAATCTGACGGCAGTGAAGCGGCGACTCATGAAGTCGGCGAGATATTCATGCGACGCCATGACTATCCGGAATTTACCTATCACGGCGATCCTGAAAAACGCAATTCGATTGAACGAGATGGATTGATCACCAACGGAGATCTGGGCTACCTCGATGAGGACGGCTATCTCTACCTGTGTGATCGCGTCCGCGACATGATTATCTCTGGCGGGGTCAATATTTATCCCGCAGAAATCGAGTCAGTCCTACTGGCATTTCCCGGTGTTCATGATTGTGCGGTTTTGGGTATTCCCGACAACGAATATGGTGAACAGGTCCTCGCGCTTATTGAACCTGCTGACGGCCAGGTCTGTGAGGAATCGGCACTGCGTGCTTACCTCAAACAGCATCTCGCGGGATACAAATTACCCCGTGTTATCCAATTCCGGCACAACCTGCCGCGTGAAGACAGTGGCAAGATTTTCAAGCGCAAACTGAGAGAGCACTTCTGGAAAGATACTGACCGTAATATCTGACTAACAATGCTTCTGCCATCAAACTTTGGCGTTGTCTAAAAAGTCAATGGACACATGAACATCAGAGCAGGAACAGCCTACAACGCGGGCACCAATATCTATTATGAAGTTCTCGGCAGGCCAGCACATGAGACTCTGATACTGATATCCGGTCTTGGCAGCCAACTGGTCTATTGGACCGATGAACTGTGCCAGGTGTTTGTTGACCGGAATTTCCAGGTTGTGAGATTCGATAACCGGGACGTTGGTTTAAGCTCTAAAACGTCTGGCCCCGCCCAACCCGTATCAGAAATTCTACGATCCGAGGCGATCGATGCCCCCTATTCCCTGTCGGATATGGCAGAAGATACCATCGGTATCCTAGATGCCCTGGAAATTGAGACTGCCCACATGATGGGCGTGTCACTGGGTGGGATGATCGCCCAAACCCTGGCTATCGAATTTCCACAACGCGTACGCTCACTGGTTTCCATCATGTCTGCCCCGCGGCCACGGATGGCCATCTCTAATGACGAGTTATCAGCGGAGGCGGTGAGAAAATCTCTCACCGTAGACCTTAACAACCCGGAAACCTATGTCGACCTTCAAGTTGAAGGTTACCGAGCGACCAGCGGCCCCCATTTTGATGAAGCCTATATCAGACAGATTCTCCAGCGCAGCTTTAACCGCTGCTACCATCCGGCGGGATGGTCGTTTCAGATGGCAGCCGCGCGCGCCAGTGGCGATCGGATATTCGGCCTGTCACGGCTCACGCTACCCTCACTGATCATCCATGGTGCTGCAGACCCACTCATTCCCGTCAGTTCCGGTCAAGCCACAGCCGCTGCAATTCCGAATGCCCGACTGATGATCATTGAGGACATGGGGCACTGCCTGCTTGCCCCGCACTGGGCGCTTGTTGCTGATGCGGTTGCCGAATTAGCCAGATATGCACGTCATTCACCACTGTCCACGACCTAGCGGTACATCATGAGCCGATCCTGTGCCACTCTGAATCGTACGTGTGGTACACCGACTTATGTCACACTTGTCTCAGACCCGAAGGGATCGAATGGCAAACCAACTTCTGATTAACGGAGAAATCAACAATGGATGAGATTATCGAACTAGAAAATCAACGTATAGCGGCAATGATTTCGGGCGATGAGGCTACGCTAGACGCGGTCCTGGCTGATGATTTGATCTATACCCATTCGACTGCTCGGGTTGAAACTAAAGCCGAATTTATCGGTAATGTAGCCTCAGGTCGGACTCGATATGTATCCTTTGAACGAGATGACGTAAACATTCGAGACTACGGGGATACAGCAATAGTGACAGGACACGCTAAGTTGCATGTCACAACCAGTGACCGAGACCTTAAGTTTCAAGTGCGATTTCTCGACGTTTACTGCAGGCTGAACGGCAGCTGGCAGATGGTCGCATGGCAGTCGACCAAGATTCCGGATTAACACACCATCAATCTCTCCCGGGCACAGTGGGAGAGATAAACCGTCACCAGGTTAACCTTCGGCTGAATTCAGACCTCAAGCGTAATGCAGCCACTGCTCTACCTCATTGTCGATCCGATGTGCAGCTGGTGCTGGGGGTTTCGGTCTGCATGGCAGTCATTCGTCAGAGAGATACCATCATCGGTGACTATTAAATTTTTGATGGGGGGACTCGCACCCGATTCGGATGAACCGATGGACACCAAAACGAAGACCTATATTCAAAGCGCGTGGCGGTCAGTCGCTGATCGAACCGGGGCTAAATTTAATCATCAGTTCTGGGCCGTGTGTCAGCCTCGCCGCTCAACCTATCCTGCATGCCGCGCGGTAATCACTGCCGGTCTACAGTTGACTGGCTCGCGCGAACGATATTATGAAGCGCTTCAGCGAGCCTACTTCCTGGATGCTAGAAATCCATCGGATCCCGAAACATTAATTGCTCTTGCCAAAGAAATTGGACTTGACGCGGTGCAGTTTCAAGAAGATCTTGGCAGTTCAGTTGTGCAACAAACTTTTAGAGAAGAGTTGAACCAAGTCCGGTCACTTGGGGTATCAGGGTTTCCGACTGTAATCTGGCATCGGCAAGATAAGACTGATGGAAATCGCTTGGAAGTGTTGAGTACCGGGTACACCGATGCGGATACCCTTCGCGAACGATGGCACGTACTGACCAATAAGCTGATGCGTTGATGTCAAGGAGCCCCTAAAACACCCCACAGATTCCCGTCGCTGGTAGATAGCCAGGGTGAAAAGTACGGTGGGGGCTAGTCGGAAGGCGTACTCAGTTTCTGCTCAAGTTCAGTAATCCGAACTTCTAAAGCCTCAAGCTTCTCACGTGTTCGCTGCAGGACCTTTTCCTGGACATCGAGTTCTTCACGACTGACCAGATCCATTTTTTCAAGAGCAGATTGCACCATAACCCGCGTGTTGCCGCGGACATCATTGGCAATATCCGTGGGCAGCACATCAACAATAGCGTCGGCAATTTTCCGTAAAGGCATCACTGGTGCTTCTCCAGTCGCACATCAAGACAGTGGGCAGGGCCAATTATCACAGTTCTCATTGTACCAAAGTCGGTTCTTCGCTTATCACTGCACCGATCCGGTGCAGAACTGCCTCCAGACGGACCGGTCTAACTTAAGAAATCTGGGTTCACCCTGCCAAATTCGCCAATCCATCCCGGAAATGCCGACTTAGCGGGTCTGGCACGAAAATTGCTTAAAGGTATAGATGTGAACAAAGCGCATTCGGCGCCAGCGACACACTTAAAGCGTTAAACACAGGAGATTGATATGAAACTGATCATGGCGGTTATAAAACCCTTCCGCCTGGATGACGTCCGGGATGCTTTGTCCGAAATCGGAATAAAGGGCATGACCGTTACGGAAGTTAAAGGCTTTGGTAGACAGAAGGGGCACACGGAACTTTATCGCGGCGCAGAGTATGCCGTCGACTTTCTGCCCAAGATAAAACTCGAGGTTGCTGTCCCGTCTGATCTAGTCGATCGGGTGATCGAGTCGATAACCACAGCGGCACAGACCGGCAAGATCGGAGATGGAAAGATTTTTGTTTCTGAGATTGAACAGGCGATTCGTATCCGCACCGGTGAAACAGGTCCTGAGGCGCTTTAGGGAATTTACTGACTCAATACAGAACTCATTACAGGAGAACTTTAGATGGAAGATATTATGAACCTTCGATATGCCCTGGACACTTTCTACTTCCTTGTCATGGGCGCATTTGTCATGTGGATGGCGGCTGGATTTGCCATGCTGGAAGCAGGGCTTGTGCGTGCGAAGAATACAACCGAAATTCTGACCAAGAACGTTGCCCTTTACGCGATTGCATGCACCATGTACATGCTCGTGGGCTATAACATCATGTACCCGGCTGAGGTCTTCAACTCAGTATTGCCTGGCCTTTCGTTCCTTCTTGGTAGCGATCAAGAGGTCGCGTCAGTGTTATCCGTCCAAGGCGAGGCCTGGTACGATGGCGCCTACTATTCAGGCCGGGCAGATTTTTTCTTTCAGGTGGTTTTTGTAGCCACAGCCATGTCTATCGTCTCGGGTGCAGTCGCTGAACGGATGAAACTGTGGCCATTCTTGGCTTTCTGCGTAATCTTGACGGGTTTTATCTACCCCCTGCAGGGCTACTGGAAGTGGGGTGGCGGCTTTCTGGACGCACTCGGCTTCAGCGACTTTGCCGGTTCCGGCGTGGTTCACCTCACAGGAGCAACGGCCGCACTTGCTGGTGTCATTCTGGTTGGCGCCCGTAACGGTAAATACAGCAAGGACGGCAAAATAAATGCCCTGCCCGGTGCCAACCTGCCGTTGGCCACACTCGGCACCTTCATCCTGTGGCTCGGATGGTTCGGCTTCAACGGTGGCTCTGAACTGATCATCTCCAATGCCGGTGAAGCTAACGCAGTGGCTGCAATTTTTGTCAATACCAATGCAGCTGCAGCCGGCGGTGTGATCGCTGCGCTGATCACTGCACGTGTTGTCCTTGGCCGGGCCGACCTGACTATGGTACTCAACGGCGCACTCGCAGGTCTGGTCGCGATAACTGCTGAACCCCTCACCCCTTCTCCGCTGCTCGCGACACTGATTGGCGCTGTCGGCGGCATTATCGTCATCTTCTCCGTTCTTGGCCTGGACCGTCTCAGGATTGATGACCCGGTGGGCGCGATCTCGGTTCATGGCACCGTCGGGATCTGGGGTCTGCTCGCTGTACCATTGACTAATTCAGATATCAACTTAAGCGCCCAGTTGATTGGAATTGGGGCGATATTCGTATTTGTATTCCTGGCCAGCCTCTTGACGTGGGGCGTGATTCGAATCTTGGCCGGTCTACGAGTGAGTGAAGATGACGAGTACCGCGGCGTGGATGTCAGTGAATGCGGCCTCGAAGCCTACCCCGAATTTACTGGTAACCGCTAATTAAAATACGAAAAATGTTAGCCACTAGAAAGTTAACGCTAGGCCACAGCCTGAAGCAATTGCGACAAGCTTGGGTTGATGTCGGCCAAACTGCGCGCAGCAGGATTACCGGTGCAATTCGGCCGGAGCTCCCGCCGGATGACTATCATCTGGTTCGCCGTCGAATTGATGCATGCCTCTTGGGCACTGGAGGCACAGTATCAGCCCATGGCCGCGCACTAGAACTGGGTCGAGTGTATTTAGACCTCAACCTTGAAGGTCGTAGAAGCTTTATCCGTTTACTCGCTACTGATTACGGAGTAGATGCCGTCGAGCTAAGAAATGCTGTTGATGATTGGATTCAGCTGAGTTCCAATCCTGACCCAGAGAGTGATCGATTAAACGCTGAAGAGCTAATACGCAAGACGCTTCGTTCACCGCGGATTCGGCTGTTGACCCAATTTAATGATCTACCTGAAGGGGTCAAGTTTCTACTCGACATGCGATCTGAATTGCGTTCGATGAAAGGTAGGGATCCGCATCTCAATGCCTTTGATCGAGAATTCAAGAGCCTGTTGGAAGGTTGGTTTGATATTGGGTTTCTGAAACTTCGTCGTATCACGTGGGATGCACCGGCAGCGTTATTAGAATCACTTGCCAATTATGAGGCAGTCCATCCAATACGCTCTTGGCGTGACATCAAGCACCGCTTAGCGGCAAGTGACCGCCACTGCTATGCATTTATTCATCCACAAATGTCCAATGAGCCGCTGATCTTTGTTTGGGTAGCACTTACGCACGGAATTCCCAACAACATTGAAAACCTACTGAGTGTTCAGGGTGCTGAAGTTGATCTGGATGAAGCCGACACAGCTGTGTTCTATTCAATATCAGCAACACAGTCCGGTCTTGATGGAGTGGGGCTAGGAAATTTTCTAATCAAGCGGGTTGTAGACAGATTGAGCCGCGACTACAAGCAAATCAAGGTCTACTCAACTCTTTCGCCTATTCCCGGATTCGCTCGATGGCTACAGGGGTTGGGGACAACCGGAGGGAGAAACAACCACGCTGTCGCGGACGCCATCGCTACAATCAGCGATCGAGACGAACTATCTAGAATCATTACCAATCGAAGCTGGATACGTGACGCAGCTGCAGTAGAACAAGTACGCCAGCCGTTAATGCTACTGTGCGTACATTACCTGCTGGAGACAAAGCGCGGCATATCGGCATTGGACCCGGTGGCTAACTTTCACCTATCTAACGGGGCTAGCATTGAGCGACTGAACTGGATGGCCGATACCTCCAAGAACGGACAGCAACAATCGGTGGGTCTTATGGTCAACTATCGCTACCGCCTGAAGGACATTGAATCAAATCATGAGGCATACCACACCGATGGGAAAATAATATGTACGAAAGCCGTTAGTGGGTTACTGAAATAGTAAAAGCTAGGTGTTCGTATGCTCAACTACGATAGATTCGAATTCCCGACAAGCCGGTTCGGAACCAGATACTCTTTTCCCGGATTTACCGCAGAACCATTCAGATTGGATGAATTAACCTAGTATCATGCACCCAGTATAGATACCGTCGCTAAACGCATTCTGGGAGTGGCTTACTGCCGAGGCCAAGGAAATCGATGCGTAGCATTCGAAAAACTAATAAACCCCGTCGGTCACCGCTGGCGCGCTGGCCTGTATATCGGCATGTAATCTTTGACTGTGATTCGACTCTGACCGGGATCGAGGGCATTGACGAGTTGGCGAGCTATCCGGATACCCGGCAGCAAGTTGCGGACCTCACCCGCTCTGCCATGGACGGGAAGGTCAACCTGGAGACAGTCTATGGAGAACGCCTTGAGATCTTGCAGCCGACGCGGGGTGCGGTCCGTGCGCTTCGATCCCGTTACCGAAAGCACGTGGTCGAAGACGCGGTAGCGCTCATTAAGGCGCTGCAAGTCCTCGACCACGAAGTCTACATTGTGAGCGGTGGCCTCTTCGATCCGGTCCGCGAGTTTGGGTTGCATCTTGGCGTAGCCGCCAAGCACATTCGAGCGGTCGAGGTGGAGTACGACACCCTCTCCGGCAATTGGTGGCAAGGCCAGGGCCCGTGGCACGAGGCGTACCTCGCGGTGCAGCACTCGGTTCTGACCGAGAGCGACGGCAAGGCCCGGGTTATTCGCGAACTGCTCCAAAACCAGACCGGGCGGTCGTTACTCGTGGGTGATGGGGTGAGCGATCTTCTGGCGAGCCGCGAGGTGGATCTTTTCGCGGGCTTCGGTGGGGTGATCTGCCGGGATCGTGTTGCGTCTGAGTCGAAAGTCTTCATCCAAAGTCAAAGCATTGCCCCGGTGCTTTTGTTGGCTGCCGGTACGGCGGCTCTGGAGCATTCGGGCGACGCAGGCGTCCAGGCGCTGGCCGAGAAAGCCCATGCCTTGACCCAATCGGCTGCGTTGCGCTGGAACGAAGTTCGACTCGCCAAGAAATTCGAAACCTGCTTTGGTACTCGGGCGACAACCGGTTCGGAGCGCAATCTGTGATGGGCCGCTCATTAAGTCATTCTCGATTTAGAGTTACAAAAGGAGTCAACGAATGTTTCGGATCTTGGTAGCGGACCAACTCGGGCAGGCCGGTCTGCGGCGGCTCGAAGAAGAGTCTGATGTGACGGTCGATGTCAAGACTGGGTTGTCCAAGGCCGAGCTTTACTCTCTCATCCCGATATACGATGCGCTGTTGGTTCGAAGCAGCACCCAGGTCGACGCAGACCTTCTTTCGGTGGCCGAAAAACTCCGGGTGATCGGTCGGGCTGGCATGGGGGTCGACAATATCGATGTCGCGGTGGCCACGGCGCGGGGCATCCTGGTGATGAATACCCCCGGGGTCAACAGTATTGCGACCGCCGAGCACACCATCTTGCTGATGCTCGCCGCCGCTCGTCATACCACCGAGGCTCATCAGTCGGTGCACCAAGGCGAGTGGCGACGATCCGACTTTACCGGGGTCCAGCTCTACCGAAAGGTCCTAGGCTTAATCGGCTTTGGCCGCATCGCCCGTCACGTGGCAAAACGGGCCAGAACCTTTGACATGGAGGTCATCGCGTTCGATCCCTACGTGTCCGAGGAAGTTGGACAGGAGATGGGCATCCTGCTGGTTGATTTGGAGGAAATTCTGGCCCAGGCCGATGTCATCTCTTTGCATGCCAGTCTGTCACCAGAAACTTTGCATATTCTGAATGCGGAAACCCTGGCCAAGACCAAGGCGGGGGTCATCATCATTAATCCCTCGCGCGGCCAACTGGTCGACGAACAAGCACTCGCTGATGCTTTGGCTTCGGGAAAAGTTCGAGCGGCCGCGATCGATGTCTATGACGAAGAACCCCCAGGGACTGATCATCCTCTCATCGGGTTGGCAAACGTACTTCATACCCCGCACCTTGGGGCCAGTACCGAGGAAGCTCAGCGCGATGTATCGATCCAGATTGTCGAGCAGGTAGTGGATGCGCTGCGTAATGAAGACTTCCGAAACAGCGTCAACATGCCCTTCCCGGTCGGGCCGGAATACGCCTCGCTTCTGCCGTACCTACAACTCGGAGAGAAGATTGGTGCGCTGCAGTTTCATATGGCTGATGCACCGATCCGGGCCATTGAACTGGAGCTTTTAGGTGATACGGCAACCGAATTCGCCAAACCCATTGCGACCGGTGTACTCAAGGGGTTGATGATGAACATCATTGCGGATCCGGTGAACTACATCAATGCTCCGGTGCTGGCTCAAGAACACGGGATTGGTATCTCCCAGGTCAAGGGGCTTGGCAGTAGCGAGTTTGCGAATGCCATATCATGCCGGGCTAACTGGGCGGACGGCAACCGGGTTATCATCGGCTCGGTTTTTGACGGCGAGCACCCACGGATCGTTCAAGTCGGGGATTATCACCTGGATGTTGATCCAAGCGGCACGCTGTTGGTGATGAAAAACAGCGATGTACCGGGTGTCATCGGACAGGTCGGAACATTACTAGGGGACTATGGCGTCAATATCGGTGAGTGGCGTCTTGGTCGGGTCCGGAAAGGGGAGGACGCGTTGTCGTTCATTAATCTCGACAACGAGCCCTCGGAAGAGGCTATTACAGCGCTCGAAAAGGTTTCAGCCGTCAAGAAACTGAAAGTGATTCGGCTGTAGTTGTGCACTGAGTTTCTTCGAGTCGTTGTAAGATTGTTTTTTTGGCACACCGATCCCACGCGAATGTGACTCAAATGGACTGGAGTGGACACATTTTGGGCACATAATGGTCACAGTGCTAATTTCTTGCTCACTGACAGAAATTCTGAATCTTCTCAGCAGATACAACTAACCTGCCCAAGATAATTCATCTTCGAAATTCCAGCAGGGGCCCCAGTCGTGTTTGAAGATTGATCCGGCTTTTTAATGGAACGATCCATACCCCCTTAAGGTCAATAATCGAGATCGATCCACGCATAGAGGCTCGAGACCCAGCCTAGTAACTTCCTCAAATATATGTTTTGGGAAATTTTCTAGGAATTCTTTGACAGATAGTTCGTCGCTGAGCCTGCTCGGAGTAGGGGAGTAGGTACGAAGGGGCTGTTTGGAGTAATTCGATCGAGATTCGACCTTAATCCTTAAAGATCAATCCCAGTTTTAAGTGGAACGATCCACCACTTCCACATTTTCTGAAAGCAGATTCCTATTTATCATTCTGACTTTGTCGTGGACAACAGTGCATGTTCGCGCGAACGACCTGAAAGGTTGGCGCATTTGCCGCGACAGTATTCTCCGAAATAATTGTCATGAACTGAGCGGGAGCCCTTCATCTTTCCATCGCAGCAGTCCGCCAGCCCCGGAGTCCATCGTCCCAATAGACCTAAGGCCGGCCATGCACTAACATTCAAACTGGACCAGTCAATGGGGGCGGGTCACCCTACATTGCCAGCGTTTGCTATTTTCACGCTGAAACAGCACAACATTCCCATTACAGATAGTTCTATCTTTGATTTGTTGAGTTGTAAGTGTTCCATTGGAACGCTTCTGCTTCTTAGCAGTACTTTTGCTTCGTGTTTGCTGTTTAGTTTTCACTCTCAAAACACTCACTGAATTGTGTAAGTGAAGCAATGTATTGAATGAGTATATGCGAAATTAAACTGCGTGAAGCATTGTAAATGAAGGGGGTAGTGAAAACTCCTTATAAAACAAGGAGTTTGGTGGCCAGGGGTGGAATTGAACCACCGACACGGGGATTTTCAGTCCCCTGCTCTACCGACTGAGCTACCTGGCCTATGTTCGAGAAATTTCTGATTTGAAGTATCAACCAAGCATTGATGACTCTGCGCTTGGTGACATTTTGTGGGCATTATAGGACATGACAGGACATCCCAGAACAGAAAATAGTTACAAAATAGTGACAGTAGATTAAAGTCCGAAATCCGCGGGAAGATGAATAC
>LULX01000426.1_pt1 | contig 11728 bp, 9 predicted proteins | sample 729511 | NCBI WGS metagenome assembly LULX01 (sample SAMN03860278, study PRJNA289734) | marine metagenome | biome: seawater column; feature: ocean; material: water; isolation source: Red Sea water column Station 91 - depth 500m | place: Saudi Arabia: Red Sea | collected 2011-10-15 | depth 500 m
CGCTATCCAAGAGCTCGAAGACGCCGTGCCGCTTTGTCAGGCACTGGTTGATGGCGGCATCAACGTCCTGGAAATCACCCTGCGCACCGAACACGGCCTCAAAGCCATCGAAGAAGTCCGCAAAGCCATCCCGGACGCCTGGGTGGGCGCAGGCACCGTCACCAGCATTGCCCAATACCGCCAGGTAGAGGCCGCTGGCGCCCAGTTCGTGATCACCCCGGGCGTGACAGAAGCCATCCTGGAATTCGGCGTAACCTCCGAAGCCCCGCTGTTGCCCGGCATCGCTACCATCTCCGAAATGATGGTGGGCTATAACCTCGGCTACCGCGAATTCAAATTCTTCCCCGCCGAAGTCGCCGGTGGCATCCCGGCCCTCAAAGCCTTCAACGGCCCCTTCCCGGATGTCACCTTCTGCCCCACCGGCGGCATCCGCCGAAACACCGCGGCAGACTACCTGGCCCTCGGTAACGTCCAGGCCGTTGGTGGCACCTGGCTGACCCCTGCGGATGTGGTGGCGGCCAAAGACTGGGCGCAGATCACCGAGATCGCTCGAGGAAGTCTAGCTGATCTCTGACTGTGGTTATTTCCCGTTTAGCCTGCTTCCTGGGAGGTTTCGCCCTTTGGGGCGGGGCTCCCGGGAAACGCTACGAGCACATCCATGTGCGCTTGGCGCTGGCCATCCATGGCCAGCGACATTCCCGGTAGCCCCGCCCCAAAGGGCTTGCCAAACCTTTCGATAACGCCGACAGGCGCTGCTGTTTTGTAGGTCGGATTAGCCGCAGGCCCCATCCGACGGCTTTGTCTTGAGTTTCCGGGTTTAAAGATTGTTTGTCGGATTACGCCCACGGCTAATCCGACCTACATGACTACAATGACATTCGTAGCAATCGAAAAACTGTCACGCAGAGATAACTGCAAAATTCTGAAGGAGGGAGTGGGGTTCCCCTTTCCAAAAATGTCTGTGGCCAAGGATGGCCACAGCCAAGCGCACATGGATGTGCTCGTAGCGGTTTTTGGAAAGGGGAATCCCACTGCCGCCCGGCACAAGACTCTCAGGCTACAAAGTCGTGCACCGACGACAGCGGGCTAATCAGGAAGTAAAAATCAGCGAATGTCAGAACCAACCCGAACAATCTTCATGGTATTGGTCCCACCCTGGGCATTCACATAATCACCCTTGGTAATCACCACCAGATCACCATCCTTGACTGCCCCCCGGTTCACTAGCTCCGACACCGCCAACGCATTCGTCCTCTCATTGGGAATCTTGGCAGAATCGAAAGGCACCGTCTGAACGCCCCGGAACAACACAACGCGGTGCTGCGTGGAGTGGTGGCGCGAAAACGCAAAGATCGGCAGGCTCGATTTGATGCGAGACATCAACCTTGGCGTGGCGCCGGTTTCGGTCATACAGATGATTGCTGAGACGCCTTCGAGGTGGTTCGCTGCGTACATGGCGGAAAGAGCGATAGCTTCATCAACTTCCTCCATGCTCTCGTGAATCCGGTGCTTGGACTGATGCATCGATGGATGCTTCTCGGCACCCAGGCAGATGCGCACCATGGCTTCCACGGCTTCCTTCGGATAATCACCCACCGCGGTCTCGGCAGAGAGCATCACCGCGTCGGTGTAGTCCATCACCGCGTTGGCAACGTCTGAGACTTCGGCTCGTGTTGGCATCGGGCTGGTGATCATCGACTCCATCATCTGCGTGGCCGTGATCACCGCGCGGTTAAGAACCCGGGCGCGGGAGATGATGTGCTTCTGGACGCCAACCAGTTGGGCGTCGCCGATTTCCACGGCCAGGTCGCCGCGAGCAACCATCACCGCATCGGAGGCTTCGATGACCGCGTCCAGGGCTTCCACATCGTCGGCAAGTTCCGCCCGTTCTATTTTCGCGACCAGGCCGGCGTCAGAGCCTGCCTCTTTCAGCAGGCGCCGCGCGATGTGCATGTCTTCGGCAGTACGCACAAACGAAACCGCCACGTAATCCGCGCCGAGTTTGGCGGCTGTGACGATGTCCTGTTTGTCCTTTTCAGTCAGTGCCTCAGCAGACAGGCCGCCGCCACGCTTGTTCAGGCCCTTGTTATTGGAGAGCGGGCCGCCAATCAGAACCGTCGAGGTGATGCTATGGTCGCTCACCGACTGAACTTCCATCTCTATGCGGCCGTCATCGAGAACCAGTATGTCGCCCGGTTCCACATCTTCGATCAGTTGCTCGTAATCGATCCCGACTCTTTCTTCGGTACCGGCCTCCTTGTCCATGGCAGCATCGAGGATAAACGTCTGGCCGGCCTGAAGGGTGACCTTGTTCTCCGCAAAGCGGGCGATGCGAAGCTTGGGGCCCTGCAGATCGGCGAGCAGCGCGACGAACCGGCCCTGGGCTGCAGCCGCTTCGCGGACACGGCGGGCTCGCCCGATGTGCTCCTCGGCGCTGCCGTGGGAAAAGTTCAGTCGGGTAACGTCTACTCCGGCGGCAATTATAGCTGCGAGGGATTCCGGCGAGTCAGTGGCGGGGCCGAGGGTGGCGACGATCTTGGTACGCCTGAGCATGGTTTGTGTCCTTTGGTTCTTCAAAATGGTCTCGAACAGGGTAGCGGAATCAGCTGGGCCGGCCAGTTTTACTGGCCGGCCTTGATCAGGGCGAGTGCATTATCCAGCATGCGGTTCGAGAACCCCCATTCATTATCGTACCAGGCCATGACTTTTACGTGACGGCCCAGAACGCGGGTGTGGTTGGCGTCAAAGATGCTGGAGAGCGCGTTGTGATTGAAGTCCACGCTGACCAGCTTCTCGATATTATAGCCAAGAACCGGGTTCTGCTCGGCCGCCGCTTTAACCGCTTCGTTGACTTCCTCTGCGGTAGTCTCCCGGCTGGCAATGAAGCCGAAATCCACCAGTGACACATTGATGGTGGGAACGCGAACGGCCAGGCCATCGAGTTTGCCGTCCAACTCCGGAATGACCTTGCCAATGGCGGCAGCGGCGCCGGTCTTGGTTGGGATCATTGACTGGGTGGCTGAGCGTGCCCGATAGAGGTCGGAATGGTAGACGTCGCTCAGCTTCTGATCGTTAGTGTAGGAGTGGATGGTGGTCATCAGGCCACTCTCGATACCAATGGTCTTGTGCAGGGCTTCAACCACCGGAGCCAGGCAGTTTGTGGTGCAGGACGCATTGGAGATGATGTCGTGGTCGGCGGTCAGTGTTTCGTCGTTCACGCCGTATACCACCATGGCATCCGCATCAGGGCTGGGTGCCGAGATGATAACCTTGCGGGCGCCGGCCGTCAGGTGCGCCGCAGCCTTGTCGCGTTTGGTGAAAAGCCCGGTACATTCGAACACGACATCAACGCGGTGGTCTTTCCAGGGCAGTTCTTCGGGGTTGCGAAGTGCGGTAATGGCAATCCGGTCCCCGTTAACGGTCAGGGATTCTGCGTCGTGACTGACGTCGGCGTTAAATCGGCCATGAACGCTGTCATACTTGAGCAAATGGGCATTGGTTTCGGCGTCGCCAAGGTCGTTGATGGCAACAACCTGGAGCTGGCTCCGGTAGTTATTTTCATACAATGCTCTGAGAACATTGCGACCGATGCGGCCAAAACCGTTGATTGCGATACGGATTGTCATCGTCTGACTCCTTGGGTGGTCGTTTTTTGTTCGTTTAACCTCAGCAATGTAGTAAATATAACAACAAAAAAAGAATAAATGAACGATTTAACGGTGGTAATGCTAAAAAAAGAAAGTAAAATTACATCTAAAAACGACCACTCTAATAAATTATGCAATGGAGCCCACCATGCACCCGACCGTAGACAAGGTTACCCAGAGAATTATTGAGCGCAGTCGCTCAACGCGGCAGGATTACCTGAACCGCATGAACGCTCTCAAAGCCCAATCCCCGCACCGGAGTTCTCTGTCCTGCGGCAATCTGGCCCACGGTTTTGCGGCCTGTAGTCAGGGCGACAAAGACACCCTGAAGTTCATGAACAAGGCCAATGTGGCCATGGTAACGGCCTATAACGATATGCTTTCGGCCCACCAACCCTACGAAAAGTTCCCCGATGTTATTCGGGAGGCGGCCCGGGGGATGGGGTCCGTGGCCCAGGTGGCCGGAGGCACGCCTGCCATGTGTGATGGCGTAACCCAGGGCCAGCCGGGTATGGAGCTGAGCCTGTTTTCCCGGGACACCATCGCCATGAGTACGGCCGTGGCCCTGAGCCACAACATGTTTGATGCCACGATGCTACTGGGCATTTGCGACAAGATTGTTCCGGGCCTGCTGATCGGCTCGCTGAGCTTCGGCTATCTCCCTACCATTCTGGTTCCGGCAGGCCCGATGCCTTCAGGTCTGCCGAACAAGGAAAAGCAGCGGATTCGACAGCTTTACGCCGAGGGCAAGGTTGGTAAGGATGAATTGCTGGAGGCCGAGAGCAAGTCCTATCACAGCCCCGGCACCTGCACGTTTTACGGCACGGCCAACAGCAACCAGCTGTTGGTCGAAGTCATGGGGCTGCATTTGCCGGGATCGGCTTTTGTAAATCCCAATACCCCGCTGCGCGAAGAGCTCACTCGTGCCGCAACCGAGCAGGTGATCAAATTGTCGAAGCCTCACGGAGGCGAGCTCGGTCTTGGCGATATGGTGGATGAGAAGAGCATCGTCAATGCGCTGGTAGCGCTGCTGGTTACCGGTGGCTCCACCAATCACACCATTCACTGGATCGCCATTGCCCGGGCTGCCGGTATCATCATCGACTGGAATGACTACGCCGAGCTTTCTTCCGTGGTCCCCTCCATGACCCGCATCTACCCCAATGGCCAGGAAGACGTGAATGCGTTTCACGAGGCGGGAGGTACCCCGTTCCTGATCCGGGAGCTGCTGAGCGGCGGGTACCTGCACAATGACGTAAACACGGTCGTGGGCTATGGCCTTGAGCGTTATACCGAGATGCCGGAGCTGGAGGATGAGAGGCTGGTGTGGAAGCCGGCGCCGGAAAAAAGCCTTCGGCCGGATGTGCTCAGCCCGATTGCGGAGCCGTTTGCACCCGATGGTGGGCTGAGGGTGCTCGATGGCAATCTGGGCCGGGGCGTGATCAAGGTTTCTGCCGTTGCTCCGGAACACCGGATAGTTGAAGCGCCGGCCGTGGTGTTCAACGACCAGAACGAACTAAAGGCAGCTTTCGAGGCCGGCGACCTGGATCGGGATTGCATTGTGATCGTGCGGTTCCAGGGACCCAAGAGCAATGGCATGCCAGAGCTGCACAAGCTTACCCCTTACCTGGGCGTGTTGCAGGATCGCGGATTCAAGGTCGGACTGGTGACGGATGGCCGTATGTCCGGCGCGTCCGGCAAAGTGCCCGCGGCGATTCATGTGTACCCGGAGGCGCTGGATGGAGGACCCTTAGCCAAGGTTAAGAATGGAGATCCGGTCTGCCTGGATGCGGAAAAGGGAGTTCTTGCCGTCCGCGTGGATGAGCAGGAGTTTGCCGGCCGGGACTCTGAAAAAGCGGACCTGACCGGGTATCATCACGGCTATGGTCGGGAGTTGTTTGGCTGGATGCGACGTGCGGCCAGCAATCCCGAGGAAGGCGCCAGCTTTTTCTGGAATCATGAGGCATGACAGCAACACATTACTCACTGGTCGGTGACATCGGCGGCACCAATGCGCGTTTCGCACTGGTAGAGAAGGGCAGTGTGCAGCCCGGGGCTATCGAGATTCTGCCCTGCGGGGAATACACCAATCTCGATGACGCCGTGCGGGATTACCTGGCCCGGGTCGGAGTTTCAGAGGTGGATGGAGCCTGTCTGGCCGTTGCCTCACCGGTTCGGGGCACCCAGGTTCGCATGACCAACAATCACTGGCGCTTTGATATCGAAGAGGTCCGGGCGCAGTTCGGCTGGTCCAGGTTCAAGGTGATCAATGACTTTACCGCCATGGCGCTCGGCGTTCCCCATGTTCCGGACGAACACCTTGTGCCTGTGTGTGGTGGGCCGGGTGACAGCCGTCGCCCCCGACTGGTTATGGGGCCTGGAACCGGGCTCGGTGTTTCGGGCCTGGTGCCCATTGAGCATGGCTGGGTACCGTTGATGACAGAAGGCGGCCACGTGGATTTCGCCCCCACCGATGATACCGAAATGGCGGTGCTGCGGATTCTCAAGGCCCGATTTGGGCGGGTGTCGGTAGAGCGTATTCTTTGTGGTCAGGGCCTGCTGAATCTGTATCAGGCCCATGCCGAGATCCAGGGCGTGGCCGCCCCACTGGATGCGCCAGAAAAAATCACCGCGGCTGCGGTGGAAAACACCGACAGCCTGGCGCGACACACGCTCCGCCACTTCTGTGAAATCCTCGGTCGGGTAGCCGGCAATGGGGTTCTGACCCTGGGTAGCACCGGTGGTGTTTATCTCTGCGGTGGAATCCTGCCCCGTTTCCTCGATTTCTTTCTGGAAAGTCCCTTCCGGAACGGCTTTGAAGATAAAGGCAGAATGCGCCCGCTGCTCGAGTTCACGCCGGTCTATGTGGTTACTGAGCCGTACACCGGGCTGCTGGGCGCTGCCGAGGCACTGGGCAATCCGGAGGTTTGATGCCGGATTGCCTTTGCTGGTTTAGAGGTAGTGGACCAGCTGGCTCTGATCGAAACGGTACTGGCGGTTATACACACCGTTTTCCGCCCGGCGGCCGGCGGCCAGTACCATGGTCACCAGTCCTTTACCGGGCAGGTTGAGCAGTTTCTTGACACGATACTCGTCAAAACCCTCCATGGGGCAGGAATCATAGCCGTGGGCCCGGAGTGCAAGCATCAGGTTCTGGGCCGCCAGGGCGGTGGATTTGGTGGCCCAGATTTTCATCTCGCAGGTTGAGTAGGGGCCCCGGGGGACAGGCCGGGTGATTCCCACGGCAAGGCCTGCCGCTTTCTTCGCTAACCCCAGAATCCCGAAGGGGCCCTGGTTGTAGTGAATGGGGGCGACTTTGCGGTAGTACTTTTCAACGATCGGCGGCAGTTTTTCTTCTGGCCAGTCTTCCAGGGCTTGTCGGGCATGAGCTCGCCAGCTATCCGGTCGGGCAACCACCACGATCAGCGCGGCGGCGGTTTTCGCGGCATTCTGGCCAAGACAGGCGTGGGCAAGTTTCGCCTTCAGCTCCGGAGTGCGGACAACGAAAAATTCCCAGGGCTGAAGGTTGCTGGAGTTTGGGGCAAGTGTTGCCAGCTCGAGGCAATCCTCAAGCACCTTCTCCGGAATAGGCTCATCGGTGAAGCGCCTGATGGAGCGGCGGGTGCGAACGACTTTTCGGAACTCCTCGACATCAATTTCCGGCAGAGGAAGAGGGCCTGCTTTGGCATTCATGGTGTGTCCTTCGAGACTTGTTGTGTCGTGATTGTGCCTCTATCGTTACGGGAAATGCCCGTTTTTGCAATCACCCTGACAATGGAACGTTCATGAAAGAGGATCTCTCCCGGCTTCCCTTCGACGACCTGGTTCGGCGCGTGCGGGCGTGTACGATTTGTGCGGACGTTCTTCCACGGGGCCCAAGGCCGGTCATCCAGATATCGGAAAGCGCCCGCATTCTGGTGGTCGGGCAGGCGCCGGGCAGGCGAGTGCATGAAACCGGGTTGCCCTTCAATGATCCCAGCGGCGATCGGCTTCGGCAATGGATGGGGATAACCCGGGATACCTTTTACGACGAGCAAAAGCTCGCCATCCTGCCCATGGGATTTTGCTATCCGGGAACCGGGAAATCCGGGGATCTTCCGCCGCGGCCGGAGTGCGCACCGGCCTGGCGCAACCTGTTGCTGGATCGTCTGCGTCACATCGGGCTGACTCTGGTTATTGGTCAGTACGCCCATGCATGGCATCTGGACAACAGCCGCAAATCCGTCACGGCCAATGTGGAGCATTGGCAGGAGTATTGGCCAGAGATTCTGCCCATGCCTCATCCCAGCCCAAGAAATAACCTTTGGTTGCGCCGAAATCCCTGGTTCGAAAGCGAAGTGGTGCCAGAACTGCAGCAGCGCGTCGCACAGCTGCTTGAGCCCGAGCCCCGATGAGCCTGCTCAGCTGCCCGCGATGTCCCACTGCCTGAGCAGGTCCTCGTAACGGATGGTTTTGCCCTGGGGTTTCTCATTGTTCAGGCGAGGCTTGGGCGCACCAGGTTGGGCGAGCCACCATTCTTCGCCCTTCAGCTTTTCTTCATCCGCCATTTTAGGACCACAATCACCGGCCAGGAAGTTACGTTCGATAATAGACAAGGTTCTGTCCTGTGCTGCCGCCAGGTTATCGAGCGCCTGCTGCGGGGTCATTTTCCCCGTTACCGCATCGGCGATGTTTGGCCACCAGAGCTTGGCCAGCCGGGGGTAGTCCGGCACGTTCACTCCGGTGGGCGACCAGGCGGTTCTCGCTGGGCTCCGGTAGAACTCGACAAGGCCTCCCAGTGTTGGCGCTTTTGCCTGCATCTGTGACGATTCCAGGTCTGAAAGCCGGATAGGTGTCAGACCGTAGAGGGTCTTCTGGAGTGACACGGTGCGCGAAACGGTGAATTGGGCATAAAGCCACGCTGCTTTCTGCTGGTCCGCCCCCATCGCTCGGGGGATGGTCCAGGCCCCCACGTCCTGATATCCGAGCTTCATACCCTCCTGCCAGTAGGCGCCGCGAGGGGAGGGCGCCATTCGCCATTTCGGGGTGCCGTCATCGTTAACTACGGGTAATCCCTCTTTTGTCATATCGGACGTGAAGGCCGTGTACCAGAAGATCTGCTGGGCAACCCTTCCTCTGGCCGGCACGGGTCCGGCTTCAGAGAACGTCATGTCTGCAGCTTCGGGAGGAGCAAAGCGCTGCAACCAGTCGATGTATTTTTCCAGCGCGTAGACCGCTGCCGGGCTGTTAGTGGCACCGCCACGACTCACGGACGAGCCAACAGGATGGCAGCCCTCCATACGAATGCCCCATTCATCGACCGGTAATCCGTTGGGAATGCCCTGGTCGCCTGCACCCGCCATGGAGAACCAGGCATCGGTGAAGCGCCATCCCAGAGATGGGTCCCGCTTGCCGTAGTCCATGTGCCCGTAGACGCGTTCGCCATCAATCTCCTGCACGTGAACCGTGAAAAATTCTGCGATGTCTTCATATGCGGACCAGTTGACGGGCACGCCAAGCTCATAGCCGTAGCGCTCCCTGAATTGGGCCCTCAGTTCAAATCTTCCAGTGCCAGGGTCGGCAGTGTAAATGCCTTGCCCGCCCCTTCTATATAATCGCTCAGCGCCAGAGCCCAGCCGCTGCGGGAATGGGTGCCAATCATGTCGGAGTCATTCACAAATGCGTCGTACCGCCCCTTGGCCGCCATGATGCGCTGCAGGTTGATCTGGCGAATCACCTCGCCTTCGGGCTTCCTGTCGTGGATTACCGGAATCCCCGTCAGCATTGAAAACGCGGGTGCCAGTACCTCTGCCTCGTAGTCATGGGTCGGTAATTGTTCGGAGAGAACCGATATCGATGTTCCCTGGAGCTCCGCGGCGGCATGGGTAAACCAGGCGAGTTCTTCAGCTTGTTCGTCTTCCGATAGGGTCGAATCCGGAAAGTGGTCCTGGATCAGTGTGCGGATAAGCGATCGCTTCTCATTGGAAAGTGAGTCGAAGAGGGGGCCCGCGATTACCGGTTGGCTCACCAGTAGTATCAGGCCGACTAGCAACGGGTATTTGTTCATGATCGCCTCTTGTTTTTGTTGCTTTTCGTACAATTTAAGATCATATGGTTCGTTGGAAAGTTCGTCAACGAAAAATTTTATTTCGGGGGAAGGGTAGTTTAAGTGTATTAAAAACAGCTGTTTAACCGTTTATGCTTCTTTCTAAAGTCTTTTTAAGGCGGGCTAAACGAAAATTTTTTCGATCATAAACTTTCCATTTGCAATTTTCAGCGCTAAATTTGTTCTGTTTCGAACCGATATGGCGCAATGCGAAAACCAGACGGTTCGTTAACGAAGTCAGTCGCCAGGCGTTTCGCCGCAGCTATGTCCTTGGGCAAAGCGTTTCAGGTGGCTTCGACAGTTCAGCGCTAACAAAAACAGGAAGCTAACATGATCGAAAATAACAATGTCTTTGTGTCGTCCAACAACCGTTCTTTCCGGAAGGCCCCATTGGCAGCCTCCCTGCTGCTGGCGGCAGGGGTCTGCTCGCCAGCCCTGGCGGAGGTGTCCTTTGAATCTGATAACGGCGGCCATTTCCAGATGAACGCGAATATTGCGCCCGGTGATGCCAATGCCGATTTTCGCAGCCGGGTCTCCGAGATTGCCGTGGCCGGCGATTTCGGTAAGGTAAATATTGGTAAGGGCTTCGGGATCTATGGGGTGCCTGCTATTGGTGATAACGGCAGTGCTCTGGGCGTTGGCCTGATCGGTGGCCCGGACCAGGTGGCCGCAACGGCCGGGCGCATTGGCAACGGCTACTTTTATGCCAACTTCACACCCCGTGTGATGTACACCTCCAACAGCCTGGGCGGTCTGCAGTTCAAGGTCGGTTTGTTCAGCCCTTCAAAGGTGGATGGCGTTGCCGATGCCGAGTACACCATGCCGCGCATCGAAGCGAACGTGGTCTATTCGGGCAACAATTTTTCCCTCTGGTCCAGTGGTTTCACGCAGGACGTGGACTCCAAAACCGGTACCTTTGATGACTACACCATGTCCGGTATCGACTTCGGCGGTTCTGTCTCTTTTGGTGGCCTGTCTGTTCGAGGCAACTACGGCATGACCCAGGGTACAGGCAACGGAGTGTTTGCCGCCCGCCTGGATCCGAACGAAGAAGACGCCAGTCAGTGGTATGTTGAAACCACCTACCAGATCAACCGAACCACGCTGGGTGTCAGTTATGGCGAAGGTGAAGACGATATTGTCGCGGGTGACAGCAACGATACAGATCTGACTATGCTCTTTGCTCGATACGCGGCCACCGATCACCTGACCCTGATGGCGGAATACACCACACTCGGTACCGGTGACGGACAGGGTGAATACGATGCGATCATCTTTGGTTCGCAACTGACATTCTGATTGTCTCGAATGGAGGCAAGCACCCTCGAAAGTGGGAGCGCAAAAGGTTGAGGTTAACCCCTCAACCTTTTTTTGTGGGAGTTGATACACGAAGTTGCCGAGGACAGGGGGAGGGCTTTCCCAAAACCGTGCGGAGCCAGCTACAAAAAAGCTCCGGGCGGATAGAGTCCGGCCGGAGCAAAGATGCCTGAGAGAGCTTCAGGCGCTGTGGTGGAGAGCGGTCTTGCGATTATCGGAACTGACAGCTTTCATCAGGAAACGTTCCAGGGCTTCAACATCCGAGTCGCTGGCATAAAGCCCCTGCTTGGTCCGGCGCCAAAGAATGTCTTCCGACGTCATGGCCCATTCGTTCTTGATCAGATGCTCGACTTCCCGCTCGTAGAGAGTTCCGGCGAAATGAATGCCCAGATCGTCCATCGAGTGGCAGTCCCGGAGAATGTCATAGCTGGTGGTGCCATAGGTACGCACGTAGCGGCTGATCACTTTCTCGGAGAGCCAGGGGAAGTCACGCCTGAGTTTTTCTTCAAGCGCCTCGTGGTTGGCAAAGTCACCGCCGGGTAAAACTCCGGTTTTGGTCCAGCGCCCGCCGGCCTCAGGAAAGAACTGGCACAGTTTGTCAGTGGCGGCTTCGGCCAGCTTTCGGTAGGTGGTGATCTTGCCACCGAATACCGAAATCAGTGGCGCCTTGCCTTTCTCA